>Ga0209537_1000347_pt1 | contig 57092 bp, 52 predicted proteins | sample BioPla4DNA1_FD_187698 | JGI IMG/M metagenome (GOLD analysis project Ga0209537, IMG submission 187698) | Biogas fermentation microbial communities from Germany - Plant 4 DNA1 (SPAdes) (version 2) | ecosystem: Engineered > Bioreactor > Anaerobic > Digestate | place: Bielefeld, North... | reverse complement strand
GGGCGGTTTTTTTTGCGACAAATTTTGGCCGCGCGGACGTCGAATGTAAACGAAATTTAATTTTTCTTGGAGCAGGGTATGGGCGCAAAAAAGCCAATTAACATAAAGGAGTGCTCCGGCGACTGCCTTCGGCCTTCGAGGCACGCTCCGTCCAGCCAGAAAATGTATCTGCAGGGTCAAGGGAGGTAATGTCACTGAAAGTGCTGTCCAAACTCCATCGTCCATTCTTAATTCTACTCTTGCTTGCTTTCATCATCGCCGCCCTGCCGGGATGCCTCTGGGTCGGCTCGGAGGGCGAGCCGCCGGACAATCCCGGGGAGCCCGGGGAGGAGGAGCCCGACCCCGATGAGGAGGCCAGGAAGTGGGAGGAGTGGCGCCAGCGCAACGAGGAGCTCAAGGAGAAGCTGGGCCCCTACTACGTGCCGCTGCCGCCGCCGGATCATCCCGAAAACCCGCGGGTCAAGGTGCGGGCCATCTATTTAACCGGCCATTCCATAGGCTACAAGGACAGGTATGAGCGCATGCTCAAGCTCATCGATGAAACCGAGCTCAACGCCGTGGTCATAGATATCAAGGATGACAAGGGCAAGATGTCCTACCACAGCGAGATCGAAATGGTCAACCAGCTTGACGCCTACTACCATCCCGTTCCCATCGCCGATATCAAGGCCACTTTAAAAGAGCTCAAGGAGCGGGGCATCTACACCATCGCCCGGATTGTGGTGTTCAGGGACAGCGAGACTCTCCCGGAAAAGAAGCCGGAGTGGTGCATCCCCCTGAAAGGCGGCGGCCTCTACCGGGACCGGGGCTTTGCCTACGGCAATCCCTTTAACGAAGAGCTGTGGGATTACAACATCGCCATTGCCAAGGAGGCCGCCCTTCTCGGCTTCAACGAAATCCAGTTCGACTATATCCGTTTTCCCGACAAGGCCGCCTACGTGGAACAGGTCGCCTATTTCCCCGGCCGCAACGGGCGGACCAAGGCGGAGGCCATCCGCGGCTTCATGGAGAAAGCCCGCGCCGAACTGGCCCCGTACAATGTTTACGTGGCCTATGACGTTTTCGGGGTCATTGCCAGCTCTTGGGGCGATGCCGACGACATCGGCCAGTGCTGGGAAGATTTTGCCGCCGACAGCGACTATATCTGCCCCATGATCTACCCGAGCCACTACTACCCGGTACGGCAGGGAGGCACGGTTATCCCCTACTGGTTTGGCCTGCGCTTCCCCGACACCAACCCCGCCGTCACCGTTACCGGGGCCCTGAGCGACGCGCTCAAGCGAAATGCGCCGATAGACAACCCGGCTATCATCCGCCCCTGGCTGCAGGCTTTTACCGCCAAGTGGCTGGGCGCCTCCTACGGCAGCGGCAGCTACATCACCTACGGTCCCAAGCAGATCCGGGAGCAGATCGATGCCGCCATGGCCCTGGGCATCGACGAGTATATGCTCTGGGATGCAAACAACGAAAACTATCCCCGGGAGGCCTTCTTCACAGAAGAGGAAGCCAATGCTCGCTACGAGCGCGCCCGCCAGTCGCGGGAGGAGAAAGGGCTTGACTGCCTGGGCCGCACGCCGCGCCAGGCGGTGGAGGCATACCTCGAGGCGATGCGCAGCAAGAAGTGGCGCGAAGCCTACGCCCTCCAGTCGGGCAAGTTTAAACCGGACGGTAATGCCTACCGCGACTGGCTCAACAGCGCCCCCGGCAAGGTGGCGGAGTGGCAGATTGCTGCCGTGAACGAGGGCGAAGGAAGGGTGGAGATCAATCTCTCTCTCACGCTGGCCCTGGGCGGCGAGGAGATCAGCCTGCCCGGCGAAAAGTGGAGCGTGCTCCAGGAAAACGGCATCTGGCGGGTTAAGCCTTCGGCAAGGTTCCTGGAGATCATCTCCGGCGTGAAAGGGCCGTCGCCGAATCAGGAGCGTGAACAGGTGGAAGGATAACCGCCTGCAACTGCCAGGCAGGACAGAGAGGGCGGGCCGCAGATAGGGCCCGTCCTTTGTTACATGGATAAAAGCGGGACAACGGGAACGTACCTTCTTGTCCCACCTTGGTATAAGCGGCGGCGCCCTGCTGTAAACTAAAATGCTGATGACCGGGGAGGCGATGACTTGATTCTCTTCAACCGCCGCGGGCGCCGGCCGCCGCGCCATACAAGGCGGCCGGAGGCGGCGCCGCTCCCGCCGCAGGCGCCCGTCCTGGAAAATATACAGCAGCTGGGCCAGGTGCAGGCCCCCCAGATGGCAAGCAACATTTACGCCCTGCCCATTATCGGCCAGATCGAGGGGCACCTGACCCTGCCGCCTCAGAACAAGACCACCAAGTACGAGCATGTCATTCCCCAGCTGGTGGCGGTGGAGCAGAATCCCAAAATAGAAGGGCTGCTGGTGATCCTCAATACCGTGGGGGGCGACGTGGAGGCGGGGCTGGCCATCGCCGAGATGATCCACACCCTCTCCAAGCCCACCGTGACCCTTGTCCTCGGCGGGGGGCACAGCATCGGGGTCACCCTGGCGGTGGCCGGCGACTACTCCTTCATCTCGGAGACGGCAACGATGACCATACATCCCATCCGCCTGGCCGGCCTGCTCGTGGGCGTGCCGCAGACCTACGAGTACCTCGATAAAATGCAGGACCGGGTGATCCAGTTCATTACCAGGCATTCCCATATCAGCGAGGCCAAGTTCCGGGAATTGATGTTCTGCACCGGGCAGCTGGCCCGCGACATCGGCACCGTCCTGGTGGGAAAGGATGCCGTTGAAGTGGGGCTCATCGATGAAGTAGGCGGGCTGGGACGGGCCATTGCCGTGTTAAACGAGCTCATCGAAAAGCGGCGCCGGGGGGAGAAAAGCCCGTGATCCACTACGCCGCCCTGCCGCTGGAACTTGTCTTCGAAGGATGCGAGAGCTATGCCCCCCGCTACCTGCGACTTCCCTTTGCCCGCGGCTGGATTGTCGTAGAAGAGCTTTCTCCGGGAGCCTTCCGCATTGCCCAGCTCATGAGCAGCGATCTCCAGGACTACCTCGATCCCCGCTTCCAGCCGGGGCGGGTCATCAATCTCGTGGATGAGGCATTCAGGGCCGAAGTCCAGTGAGCGGCAGCTCTCCGGGCGCAGCCCGGCCAGGCATAATTCGGCGTAGCCGGCGTAAAGATGAGAGAACGGGCAACGCGCGGCGAGGGAGGAAGGGCTGTTGCTGTGGGTGGGCCTGTTTAAGGCCACTGTCTTCCTGGTCATATTTATGCTGGGGCTGCGCCTGATGAGCGGCGCCATCGCGCGCAGTGCCGGCCCGGGCTTATCCAGGCTGCTAGAAAGGCTGGCCGGCAGCCCCTGGCGAGGCTTTGGCACCGGCTTCCTGGTTACGGCGCTTTTGCAGAGCAGCAGCATGACCACGGTCATGGTCGTCGGCCTGGTCAATGCCGGGGTGATGACCTTTGCGCAGGGCTGCAGCGTCATTATCGGGGCCAACGTGGGCACCACCATTACGGGGCAGCTGCTCTCCTTCAACCTGCACTGGCTGGGCTGGGCGCTGCTCATCCTGGGCCTTCTCTGCCGGCTCCTTCCCCACCGGCGGCTGCGCCGGGCCGCGGCGGCCTTGGGCGGCTGCGCCCTGCTGTTTATCGGCATGGGCGGTATGACCGCCGCCCTCGCCTCGCTAAAAGAGCTTGCCCTTTTGAGATCCATGGTGCAGGCGGCGGGGGATTTGCCCTGGAAAGGGCTTCTGGCCGGGGTCATTGGAGCGGCGGTGCTGCAAAGCAGCAGCGCGGTAATCGCTTTTGCCCTCGGCCTGGCCCATGAGGGGCTGATCACCCTACCCGCCGCCCTGGCCCTGGCCATAGGCGCCGACCTGGGCACATGCTCCACCGCCCTCATCGCCGCCGCCGGGATGGAGAAAACGGCCCGCCGGGCGGCATGGTTTCATTTCTTCTTCAACCTCACCAGCATGGCGCTGGCATTGATCTTCTACCCGCAGCTTCTTGCCATCGCGGCGAAGAGCGCGGCGGCGCTGCCGCGCCAGCTGGCCAACGCCCATTTTTTCTACAATCTCCTCGGGGCCGCTGTGCTGCTTCCCCTGGTGGAACCTCTCTCCGCCCTGGTGAAGGGTTGGACCTTCCCGGGGTCTGTACCGCGCTAGCCGGAGCGGTGTTTTTGGCCGCCTGCAGGAAAAAGGACGGCAATACAGAAAAGAACCATGGCGGGGTATTTTAAAAAGGGCGGAGGAGAAAAGGATGAGCTTGCTTAAGGCTGTTTTGCTGGGCATTGTGCAGGGGCTGACGGAGTTTTTGCCCATCAGCAGCTCGGGACACCTGGTCATCTTCCAGCGCCTTTTCGGCCTGGAAGCTGCCGGCGTAACCCTGGAGGTGCTGCTCCATTTTGGAACCCTGCTGGCCGTCTTCTGGGTTTTCTGGCGCGACTTTCTTGCCTTGCTGAAATTCCCCAAGGACGCCCTGCAGAGGCGCTTCCTGCTGCTGCTGATCCTGGGCTGCATCCCTACGGCTCTAATCGGCTACTTCTTGGGCCCCTTTATTGAATCCATATTCCACTCGCTGCTGCTTACGGGTGCGGCGCTTATCGTCACCGGGATTCTTCTCAAGCTGCTTACGCTGCTCCCGGAGGGGCAAAAGAATGTGGCCGCCATGCAGCCTGCCGATGCCCTCTGGATCGGCCTCATCCAGGGCATAGCCGTAATCCCGGGCCTCTCCCGCTCCGGCTCCACCATTACCGCCGCCCTCTGGCGGGGGCTCGATCGCCCCACTGCGGTGCGCTACTCCTTCATGCTCGCTGCCCCGGTGATTCTTGGCGCCACCCTGCTGGAGATTAAGGACATGGCCGCGGCGGGGATAGAGAAAGGGTTCCTTCTACCCTATGCCGCCGGCACCATCACGGCATGCCTCTGCGGCGCCCTGGCCATCCGGCTTTTCATTCGCCTGTTGCAGCAGCAGAAGTTTCATTACTTTGCCTACTACTGCTGGCTCGTGGGAGCTGCGGCCATTGCCGCCCATTATTTTTTCTAGGCCCGGTGCTGGATACAGGCCCTGGTTTGCTCCCCTTTACATAATGGGGTATAATAGAAGCCGGAAGGGAATATCTGGGAAAGTACGGTGATGCAATCTTGGCACGGCGCCGGACGGGACTGCGCGAAGAGCTGGGCACACAGATAAAAGGAATCCTGGTCATCGCCCTTGGCGTCTTCTGCTATGCCGGCGTGACCCAGGGCGGGCAGGCCGGCAGCCTGGGCGAATTTGTCCAGAATTTCTTCCGCCTCATTGCCGGCGAGACCGCGGTAGTGATCCCCTTGCTCATCGGCCTTCTCGGCCTGCGGATAATGATTCCCGAAGAGAGCTACAACCTCAAGTCCCGCTTCATCGGCATCCTCATTCTCCTGCTTCTCTTTACTGTCTGGGCCCACTTTCGCCTCATGCTCGAGCAGCTGGATGCCTTTAGCGGACAGAATTTTTACCGGGCCAGCCTGCAGATGGGCTGGAACCAGATGGGGGGCGGCCTGCTCGGCGCCGCCATTGCCGTGCTGCTCTTCTTCTGCTTCAGGGAGATCGGCAGCTATATTGTCATCACCGCCGCCGCGGCGGTGGCCCTGCTCCTTGTCATGAACGTTACGGTGACCCAGATCTTCAGGTCGCTGGCCAAGTTTTTTGCCTGGCTGGGCCGCCTCTTGAAGCGCTTCGGCGCCTACCTGAAGGAAATATACGCCGTTTTAATGAACGCGCCGGAGGAGGAGGTCCCGCCGCGGGAAAAAAAAATAGCCGGCGGCGGTGATGAAGAGCTTCCCGCCTTTGCCGGAGCGGCGGCAGGCTTTCCCGGCGAGGGGAGGGAGGAGGAGCGGCCTGCGGTGCAAAATACGCCGGAGCCGCTTTACCAGAAGGAGCGGCGCCTGGCCCTGGTGGAGCCCCCGGACAACGGCGAAGCGCCCGCATCCTACTCCAGGAGGAGGCGCCTGCCGGGCTCCTATACGCCGCCTTCCCTGGAACTGCTCGCCCGTCCCAGCCGCCTGGGGGAGCAGCAGCAGACCAAAGGCATCCGGGAGCGGGCCCGGCTGCTGGAAAGCACGCTGGAAAGCTTCGGTGTTAAAGCGAGGGTCATCCACGTCCAATCCGGCCCCACGGTTACCCGCTTCGAGGTGCAGCCGGAGGCGGGGGTGAAGGTCAGTCGCATCGTGAGCCTGGCCGATGATATCGCCCTGAACCTGGCGGCGCCGCTGGTGCGCATCGAGGCGCCCATCCCCGGCAAGGCGGCCCTGGGCATTGAGGTGCCCAACAAGATCATCGCCCTCGTCTACCTGCGCGAAGTGCTTGAAGATCCCGCCTTTTTAAACAGCAGCTCCCCACTGGCCATCGGCTTAGGAAAAGATATTACCGGCGTCCCCGTCATCGCCGATCTCACCAAGATGCCGCACCTCCTCATTGCCGGTGCCACCGGCTCGGGAAAGAGCGTCTGCCTGAACGCCATCATCATCAGCATCCTCTTAAAGGCAAGGCCGGAGCAGGTGCGCTTCCTCATGATCGATCCCAAGGTGGTGGAACTGAGCGTCTACAACGGCATCGCCCACCTGCTCATGCCCGTGGTCACGGAGCCAAAGAAGGCCTCCCAGGCCCTGCGCAACATGGTCAAGGAGATGGGCCGGCGCTACGAGCTTTTCGCCCGCGAAGGGGTGCGCGACATCGGCGCCTACAACGAGCTTGTCGCTGCCGGCGAGACTGAAGGAGAGCCGCTGCCATACTACGTGGTCATCATCGACGAGCTGGCCGACCTCATGCTCGTGGCCCCGGGAGAGGTGGAAGATGCCATCGCCCGCCTGGCCCAGATGTCCAGGGCGGCAGGCATACACCTGGTCATCGCCACCCAGCGCCCCTCGGTGGATGTACTGACGGGTGTTATCAAGGCCAACATCACCTCGCGCATCGCCTTTACCGTCTCCTCGCAGGTGGACTCGCGGACCATCCTGGACATGGCCGGAGCGGAGAAGCTTCTCGGGAGGGGGGACATGCTCTTCCATCCCGTGGGAGCGGTCAAACCCATCCGCGTCCAGGGAGCCTACGTGAGCGAACGCGAGATCAAGCGGATCACCGATTTCATTCGCGAGCAGGGGCCGCCCGATTACGAGCTGGACCTCCATGCCCTGGAGGGCGAGGAGGAGGAGCTTTACGAGCCCGATGAACTCTTTCCCGATGCCGTGGAGCTGGTGGTGCGGACGGGGCAGGCTTCCATTTCCTTGCTGCAGAGGCGCTTCCGCATCGGCTACACCCGTGCGGCCCGCCTGATGGATGACCTGGAGCGGCGGGGAGTGGTGGGAGAGCACGAGGGAAGCAAGCCGCGGGAGGTTATTATCACCCCGGAGCAGGCGGCCAGGCTCTATGAAGAGTTCAAGAAAGGCCAAAGCTAGGCCCGGGCCTCTGCTCAGGAATTTTGAAAGGGGGTATGACGGTGAAGGAACTGGGGGAGCTTTTGCGGAAAGCACGCCTTGAGCGCAAGCTCACGTTGAAAGATATCAGCGAGCAGACCAAGATCCAGATCCATTACCTGGAGGCGCTTGAAGAGGGTGATTTCGACAAGTTTCCCGGGGAGGTGTACCTGAAGGGAGCGCTGCGCAATTTCGCCGATGCCGTGGGCCTGGACCCCCAAGAGGTGCTGGTGCATTACCGCCGCCTTGCCGGTGAACCTCCCGCCGAAGAGGCGCTGGAGCCGCCCAGCAAGCCCCCGGCGCGGCTGCGCTCTCTCCCCGGCGAGCGAGGTCCTTCCCCCATCTACGGCTTGCTCGTCATCATGCTTCTTTTAGTTTTGGGCGGATACTGGCTGGCCAGGAGTTATCTTAAAGAGCCCACTCCTCAAGAGCCCCTTCCCTCCCAGAATGAAAGCGAGCTGACGGAACCGGAAGCTCCGCCGGAGCCCGGCGGCGAGGCGCCCTCTCTCCCGGAAGGAGGGGTGGAGATCAGGGTTGCGGAGGCGGAATCAACGGCGCGGGAGACGGTCTTCCACGTGGCCAACGCGGAGCGGCTGGAGCTGGAGCTCCTCTGCACCGAGCGCTGCTGGATTGAACTGCGCGCTGACGGCAAGGAGCAATTCCCGCCGCGAAATTTCCAAAAGGGCGAAAAGGTCACCGCCGGCGCCTCCGAAAAGATCTGGATCCGGCTGGGCAACCCCCGGGGAGTAAAGCTGACCCTGGGCGGCGTGGAAGTGGCCGAGGTGAGCCGGCAGAAAAACGCGCATAATTTTCTATTCCTTCTCCAGTAGGTAAAGACAGCGGCAGAGAAGAGGCAGCAGATGAAGACAAGATGGCGCAAGGTTGCCGCCGTCTCCCTGGGATGCGCCAAGAACCGCATTGATACGGAAGAGATCCTCGGGCTCCTGGGCGGCAGCGGCTACCTCATTACCGACGACCCCGCAGAAGCGGATGTTATTATCATTAACACCTGCGCCTTTATCGAGGAGGCACAGGAGGAGTCCATCAACACCATTCTGGAGCTGGCCGGGGAAAGCCGCGGCCGCAAGGTCCTGCTCGTTGCCGCGGGCTGCCTGGCCCAGCGCTTCGGCGGACAGCTGCTGGAAGAAATTCCCGAGCTTGACGGCGTCATTGGGGTGCACAGCTACGGAGAGCTGCCGGCCTTCCTGGAGCAATGCTTTGCCGGCAAAAAGGAGTTGCTCTTGTTGCCGCCCCCCCGGCTCTACCGCAGCACGGGGCCCCGCCTTTTAACCGGGCCGCCGTACAGCGCCTACGTAAAAATTGCCGAAGGCTGCAGCAACTGCTGCCGCTACTGCCTTATCCCCTCGCTGCGCGGCCCCCTGCGCAGCCGCCCGCCCGAAGAGATTGTCGACGAAGTGAAGCAGCTCGTCAATGCCGGGACCTTCGAAATAAACCTGGTGGCCCAGGATACCACCGCTTACGGCGCCGACGCCGGTGCAGCCGACGGCCTCAGCGAGCTTATCCGCCGCATCCTGCAGGCTGTCCCCGCCTTCTTCTGGCTGCGCATCCTCTACGCCCACCCGGCCCGGGTGAGCGACAGCCTCATTGAACTCATGGCCCGCGAAATAAGGATCTGCAAGTATCTCGACCTGCCGTTGCAGCATGTGAACAGCGAACTGCTGCGGAGCATGGGGAGGGGCTACGGGCGCGAGGATATTGTCGCGCTGGTGCAAAAGCTGCGGCAGCGCATCCCCGGCCTGACCCTGCGCACCACCTACCTGGTGGGCTATCCGGGGGAGACCCCGGAGCGTTTCCGGGAGCTTTGCTCCTTTGTAGAACAGGTGCCCTTTGAACGGGTGGGCGTATTTTCCTACTCCCGCCAGCCGGGCACGGCGGCGGCCTCCCTTGGCGGACAGGTTCCGCGGCGGGTTGCCGCAAGAAGGCGCCGCCTGCTGCTCCGGCTCCAGCAGAAGGTGGCCCTCTCATTCAACCGCCGCCTGGTGGGAAAAATTTTCACCGTGCTGGTAGAAGGTCCCTTGCGGGGCGGCGGCCCGCTGTACTGCGGCCGCACCTCCTTCCAGGCACCCGAGGTGGACGGCCTGGTCTACTTCCGTTCGCCACGCCCCCTTCGCCCGGGCAGCCTTGTCCGCGTGCGCATAAATCTCTCTTCACCATATGACCTCTACGGCACAGCTCTTGGCTTAGCGGAAGAGCATACCACCTAGCGAAGAAAGAGGAAGGCGCCTTCCGCTCCCCGGAATGTTGCCCGCTCCAGGCTTCTTTGTTATAATCTACTTACGTTATGTAAACTATTTATGTAAACAATGAGGGAGCGGTTGGCCATGACCGAAATGCGCTGGCACAAGGTTCTGCTTGTCGCCCTGCTGGCCCTGGCCTTATTCTTCGGGGCAAATCATCTCTACCGGCGCTATTTCCAACAGGAACCCTTTATCGAGGCCATCTGCCGCCTTGAAGGGGTGGCCGGCGCCGAGCTCGTCTCCGAAGGAGGCGGCGAAACACTCCTTATCACGCCGGATGACTCCTACCAGGGGCGCCTCCAGGCGCTGGTTGCCGCCGTGGAAAAGGAAATGGCCCGGCGCTACCGCAAGCCGCTCTCTATTGAAATCAAGGATCGGCGCACGCCCCGGTTGGAACGATTTGCCGACGCCGTGAGCCCTGACCTCTTCGAAGCGGCCCGCTCCGGCAGCTACCGCGCCGCGGCGGATCGCATCGCCAGGAGCGCCGCCGAGCACGGCCTTGACGGTTCGCTCTTTACCGTGGATTCGCGCCGCCTCTATTTGCAGGCGCGCGACGGATCCGGCTATCTCTACCTCATCGTGCCTTTGCCGGGGTCGCCGGAAGGGGAAGGGGGTTCGGCCAATGCGTGAACTGCTTGCCGGGGTGGGGCTTGCTGCAGTGGTGATCCTGCTATACTACCAGAGCAGTCTCCTTCCGCTGCTCCTCCTGGCCGCCGTCTTTCTCCTTCTCTTTAACCCTGCCGGGCTCAAGACGATGCGCATAGGCGCCATCGGCAAGAGAGCGCGGGGCCAGTCCATCAGCTTCAATCAAATCGGGGGCCAGGAGACGGCCAAAAAGGAGCTCCTGGAGGCGCTGGATTTCGTGATGAAGCCCCAGGAGGTCAAGCACATGGGCATCCGGCCCCTCAAGGGAGTGCTGCTGGTGGGCCCGCCGGGAACGGGCAAGACTCTCCTGGCCAAGGCGGCGGCGAGCTACACCGGCTCATCCTTCCTTAGCGTGGCCGGGAGCGAGTTCATCGAAGTGTACGCCGGGGTGGGGGCGCAGCGGGTGCGCCAGCTTTTCGAGCAGTGCCGGCAGAAAGCCCGGCGCGAAGGGCGGAACAGTGCCATCCTCTTTATCGACGAGATTGACATCCTCGGCGGGCAGCGCGGCCGGCACAGCAGCCACCTTGAATACGACCAGACCCTGAACCAACTCCTGGTGGAGATGGACGGCCTGGGAAGCAGCGGCGACCTCAACATCCTGGTCATCGCCGCCACCAACCGTCCCGAGGCTCTTGATCCGGCGCTGCTCCGCCCGGGGCGCTTCGACCGGGTGGTGCAGGTGGACCTGCCCGACCTGGAGGGGCGGAAGCAGATCCTGGAGCTCCACCTGCGCAACAAGCCGGTGGAAGAGAACATCTCCCTGGAGAAGATTGCCCGCGAGACCTTTGGCTTCTCCGGGGCCCACCTGGAAAGCCTTGCCAACGAGTCCGCCATCCTGGCCATGCGCGAGGGGAGGAGGCGCATTGGGGAGAAGCACCTTCTTGAGGCCATTGATAAGGTCATCATGGGAGAGAAGCTGGAGCGGAAGCCCGAAAAAGAGGAAATGTGGCGCATTGCCGTCCATGAAACAGGCCATGCCCTGGTCAGCGAAGCTCTGCGGCCCGGTTCGGTCTCCCAGGTAACCATTACGCCGCGTGGCAAGGCTCTGGGCTACGTGCGCCACCAGCCCGAGCGCGACTACTACATTTACACCGCTGCGCAGTTGGAAGAGCAGATTGCCGTGCTGCTCGGGGGAACGGGCAGTGAAAAGCTGGTCCTGGGCAGCCGCAGCACCGGCTCGCAGAGCGACTTCCAGCAGGCCGTCCGCCTGGCCAAGAAAATCATTGCCGCCGGGCTCTCCAGCCTGGGCGTCGTCAGCATGGAAGATCTGCCCGCGGGGCTGCTGCACCGCACCATCCAGGAGATCATCGCGGCGCAGGAGCAGCGGGTTTCCGAACTGCTGGCCCCCCAGGTGGAGCTGATCAAGCACATTGCCCGCATCATCCTGGAGAAGGAGAAGATCAGTGGCGAGTTCCTGCGCCGCCACCTCCTCTCCGCCACGGGATCCGCCGTCTAGATGCATGTTATAATAAGTCCAAAAAACGGCGGTGATGGGCGTGCAGGCAGAGATCATCTGCATTGGCAATGAACTTCTTACGGGCCTGGTGGAAAACAGCAATGCCGGCTACATCTCGCGGCGCCTCTGGTCGCGCGGCATCGCGGTGCGGGAGCAGCGCGTGGTGCCCGACAGCATAGCCGCCATCGTGGAAGCACTGAAGGAATCCCTGCGCCGCAGCGAAGCGGTTATCTGCATCGGGGGGCTTGGCCCTACCGACGACGATCTCACCAGGGAGGCGGTGGCCGAGCTGCTGAGGCGCCCCCTGCAGCTGCACCGGGAATGGCTGCAGCATCTGGAGCAATTTTTCGCCCGGCGCGGGCGGCCCATGCCGGCGGCAAACCGCAAGCAGGCCCTTGTCGTTGAAGGAAGCCGCCTTCTCTTCAATCCCCGGGGGACCGCGCCCGGGGCTATCATCCCGGCCGGGGAGCGGCGCTGGCTTATTCTCCTTCCCGGACCCCCGGAAGAGATGGCGCCCATGTTTGAAGAGGAGATCCTTCCCTTCCTGGAGGCGCGGCGCGAAGAGGGAAAGTGGCTAAGCCGGCTGGTCCGCACCGCCGGCTGCGGCGAGTCGGAGCTGGAAGAGAAGGTTAAGCGCAGCGGCCTCCCCGGCGGAGTGGACCTGTCCTATGTCGCCAGGGGCGGGGAGGTGCTGCTGCAGCTGAAAAGCTGCGCCGAAGATGCGGCGGAGCGCCTGGAAAATGCGGCAGCGCGCCTGCGCAAAGAGTTGGGCCGCTATGTTTACGGTGAAGGGGAGCAGACCCTGGCCGGCGCCGTGGCCGCTCTCTTCATGGAGCGAGGCCTCACCCTGGCCGCGGCCGAATCCTGCAGCGGCGGCCTGCTGGCGGACAGCATCACCAATATCCCGGGAAGTTCCCTCTTTTTTAAAGGGTCGCTGGTCACCTACAGCAACGAGGCCAAGGAGAAGCTGCTTGGCGTGGCGGCGGCGCTCCTGGAGCGCGAGGGAGCGGTGAGCGAGCCGGTAGCCCTAGCCATGGCCCGGGGAGCCCGGGAGAGGCTTAACGCCTCCGTGGGGGCCGCCATAACGGGGATCGCCGGCCCCGGCAGCGACGCCTCGGGGAAACCGGTGGGCCTGGTCTACATCGCCGCCGCCGGACCATGGGGGGAGCGCTGCCTTCGCCTGGACCTGCCCGGCACCCGCCGTGCCATCAAGGAGAGGGCGGTGCAGGCTCTCCTGACCCTGCTCTGGAGGATGATGCGCACTGAAGAGCCCTAGGAAAAGGGAGCTGCTCCTGCTGTTTTTTTCGGCGCTGGCGGGCCTCTTTATGGCCGCAGTCCTCTTCAGCGAGACCAGCTTCAAGCTGAAGGCCTTTGAACTTTCCGCCGCCCTGGTTCCCTCCTCAAGCGGCGAGACGGTAGTCGCCTTCCCGCCGCTGGGCAAGCTGCGGGCGGACACGCACCGGCCACCTTTTCTCCTGGAAATCAGCCTGAAAAACGTGGACCTGCAGCTTCTTTCCGCCTCCCTGCGGGAACTGTCCGCCCTGCCGGATCTGGCCACCCTGCAGGGAGAAATCCGGGAAAAGCTGCTCTTTTTTGCCCTCCGCCTGGCCGCCGCCTCCTTCGCTTGCAGCGCGCTGCTCCTTTGCGCCCTTCTGCCCCGGAAAAAGGGCCTGCTTGTTAAGGCCCTTTGCTGCGGCCTCCTTTCCGTGCTCCTTTTGACGCTGCTGCTTGGCGCCACCCTTGTCTACCCCTACGATACCGGCGCCTTTGCCAATCCCCGCTATGAAGGGGCCTTGGCGGCGGCACCCTGGATCGTCAGCCTTGCGGAGCGGGCGCTGGAGACCGCGGCGGACATGGGCGATCAGCTGGCGCTGGTGGCCTTAAACCTGGAGGACCTCGCCAGCAGGCTGCAGCTCATCCGCCCCCTCTCCCATAGCGGCGAGATCCGGGTACTCCACGTATCCGATATTCACAACAATCCGGCAGCCTTTGACTTCATCGAAAAGGTCGTGGAGAGCTTTCATATAGAACTGGTCATCGATACGGGGGATCTTACCGACTACGGTTCCGAGCTGGAAGCCGAGCTGGCGGCGCGCATGGCCCGTCTGCCCGTGCCGTATCTTTTTGTGCCGGGGAACCATGACAGTCCCCAGATTGTTGAGCTACTGCGCCGTGAAGGGGCGGTTATCCTGGGCGCGGAGGCGGTGGAGATTGGTGGCCTGTGCATAGCCGGCCTCGCCGATCCCGCCTCGGAGAGGCAGACGGCGGAGGTGGCCGCAGAAAGCGCCATGCAAACCGCCTCCCTGGAGGCGAAGAAGCTCCTTGCCGCAGGGGAAGAGCCTCCCGACATCTTTGCCGTGCACAATCCCTTCATGGCAGAATTTTTCCGGGGAGAGCTGCCGCTCATTTTAAGCGGCCACACCCACCGCACCGTCGTGGGCTTTGACGAGGCCAGCGGCACCGTCCTGGTCAATGCCGGAAGCACGGGCGCCGCCGGAGTGCGCGGTCTCCTGGCGCCGCGGGAAAACCCTTACAGCGCCGCCATCCTCTACTTCAACCCTGAGCTTCCCTCCGGACAAAGATTGACCGCCGCCGATCTCATAAGCATCGAGCAGTACCAGGATTCCTTTACCCTGCAGCGCTTCTACAACCGCCAGGCAGCTTCATGAGGCCCCGGGCTTTGTAAAGAGGATTTTTCCCCTCCTATCTCAAACTAGTTATCCGGCTTCGTTTTATCTTCGCCTTAAGGAAAGGAGTTCGCTTGGCAATGCGACTCTTTATTGCCATTGACCCTTCAGCCGAGCAGAGGAGAAGCCTGCAGTTGCTCCTGCAGCAGCTGGCGGGCTCTCTTGAGGGGGTCCGGTGGGTGCGGCCCGAGGGGCTCCATCTTACCCTCAAATTTCTCGGCGAGCAGGAGGCAGGAATGGTGCCGGAAATTATCGCCGCCATGCGCCAGGCCGCCGCGTCAACAGCCCCCTTCCTGCTGCAGTTTGGCGGGACCGGCGTCTTTCCCTCCCCGCGGCAGGCGCGGGTGATCTGGTCCGGCGTCCGCAGTGGAGCGGAGGAAGTGAAAAGCTTGGCTGCTACGCTGGATGAAGCCCTGGCGGCAAAAGGCTTCCCCGCAGAGGAGCGCCCCTTCAAGCCCCACCTCACCCTGGGGCGGGCGCGCCGCCCCCTGCCCGCCGGGCTCATCGAGCGCCTTCTGGAGGAGGGGCAGTCATTTGCCACGGAGACGGCGCCGGTCCATGCCATGCGCCTCTACGAAAGCCATCTCTCCAGCGAGGGAGCGCGCTATACCGTCGTGGAAGAGATATTATTTGGGAAAAATAGAGGAAATTAACCATGGAAAAAGAATAACAAAGATAACAGCCCAGCCCATTAAAGGGGGTTATCAGCATGGAGAAGGAGAAAGCTCTGGAGGCGGCTTTGCTGCATATTGAAAAACAGTTTGGGAAGGGCTCGATCATGCGCCTGGGCCAGCACGTGGCCGCGGAGATTGCCGTCATTCCCACGGGCTGCCTGGCCCTTGACCTGGCCCTGGGCATAGGAGGCTTGCCGCGCGGCCGCATAGTGGAGATTTTTGGGCCCGAGTCGTCGGGTAAGACCACCGTGGCGCTGCACGTCATCGCCGAGGCCCAGAAACGCGGCGGCTACTGCGCCTTTATCGACGCCGAGCACGCCCTCGATGCCGCCTACGCGGCCAACCTGGGCGTGAACATTGACGAACTGCTTGTCTCCCAGCCGGACACGGGGGAGCAGGCCCTGGAGATTGCCGAGGCGCTGGTGCGCAGCGGGGCCATCGATGTCCTCGTCATCGACTCCGTAGCCGCATTGGTCCCGCGCGCCGAAATCGAGGGTGAAATGGGAGACGCCCACGTGGGGCTGCAGGCGCGGCTCATGTCGCAGGCGCTGCGCAAGCTCTCCGGCGCCATCAGCAAGTCGCAAACCGTCTCCATTTTTATCAACCAGATCCGAGAAAAGGTGGGGGTAATTTTTGGCAACCCCGAGGTTACCCCCGGAGGCCGAGCCCTCAAGTTTTATGCCTCGGTACGCATCGATGTGCGCCGGGTGGAGGCGATCAAGCAAAATGACGAGATCATCGGCAGCCGCACCCGGGCCAAGGTGGTAAAGAACAAGGTGGCCCCACCATTCAAGGTGGCCGATTTTGACATCCTTTATGGGCGCGGCATCTCCGCCGAGGGCGCACTCATCGACCTGGGAACGGAGTTGAAAATCCTGCAGAAAAGCGGGGCCTGGTATTCCTACAACAACGAGCGCCTGGGCCAGGGACGGGAAAATGTGCGCGAATTTTTAAAGGAGCATCCCGATGTGGCGGCAGAAATTGAGCGCAAGATCCGGGAACAATACGGCCTGCCCGTGGTAGAGACGCTCTCCGGGGAAGGGCGAAAGGAATGATCTTCCTTGGCGGATGAAGCGGCGCTGAAAAAAGCACGCTCCCGGCTGCTGCGGCTCCTTGGCCTGCGCGCGCGGAGCAGGCAGGAGGCGGAAGAATACCTGCGGCGGAAGGGTTTTGAACGCGACGTCATCTCCGCCGTCCTTGCCGAGATGGAGCAGTGGCGCTATATCGATGACCGCCGCTTTACCGATGAGTACCTGGAATATTGCCTGCGCCGGGGCTGGGGCCCCCTGCGCGCAAGCCTTGCCCTGCGGGCAAAAGGGATTGCGCGGGATACAGTGGAGGAAGCCCTGGCGCGCCACTACAGCCCCGAAAAGGAGAGGGCCCTGGCGCGCGAGCTTTTGGCCAAGCGAAATCTTGCCCCCGGAGAAGAGCCCGACAGGAACTGGCTCCGCCGCCAAGCGGCGTTCCTGCAGCGCCGCGGCTTTCACGACCAGGTCATCCGCGAACTGCTGCAGGAATACTGCCCCTTTCTGGAGGGGTAGAAGGACTGGAGAGCACAGCCCTGGCAGCGGCTGCCGGGCGCGGCCTTGCTCCATCTTGACATAATTATCATATAGGGTTAAAATAGGCTCGTAGTGTAGGCCCAAACGGGCGCTTTTATAATATAAATTATAAATCGGATTATTTCCAAGTTCCGGTTTAAAAGAGAAGATTAATGGTGCTTTCAGGGAGCGCTGCCATAGATTTTCTGGATATAAAGTGCCTGCACGACTAAAGGTGTACTGCCTTTGTGCCAATCTTTCTCTTTTAAGCTGTGTTCGGAACACAGCTTTTTTCGTTTAACTCTACAGGGAAATGGAGGTGGAAATAGATGACGGAGTACATCCTTGTCGCCGTAGTTGCATTGTGTCTCGGCGTAATCGCCGGTTATTTTATTCGTAAATTGCTTGCCGAGGCGAAGATTGCCTCCGCCGAAGCGGCAGCGAAAAAAATAATCGAGGAGGCGAAACAGGAAGCCAGCGCCATAAAGCGCGAGAAGTACCTGGAAGCAAAAGAGGAAGCCCACCGGCTGAGAAACGAGATCGAGCGGGAAAGCCGCGAGCGGCGCAACGAACTGCAGCGCTTTGAGCGGCGGCTGATGCAGCGAGAAGAAGCCTTGGACCGCAAGGCCAACTCCATCGAACGCAAGGAGGAAGACCTGAGGCGCAAAGAAGAAGAGAACCGGCGCTTCAAGGAGAAGCTGGAGCAGCTTTACAAGCAGCAGGTGGCCGAGCTGGAGCGCATCTCCAACATGTCTATGGAGGAAGCGAAGGAGACCATTTTGCAGAAAGCCCGGGACGAAGTCTCGCACGAGATGGCCTTGATGATTAACGAGGTGGAAAGCAAGGCCCGCGACGAGGCCGCCCGGAGAGCCCGCGAGATCATTACCTTGGCCATTCAGCGTTGTGCGGCGGATCACGCTTCCGAGGCCACGGTTTCGGTGGTCACGCTGCCCAACGATGAAATGAAGGGGCGCATCATCGGGCGTGAAGGGCGCAACATCAGGGCGCTGGAAACCCTTACCGGCATAGACCTGATCATTGACGATACTCCCGAGGCGGTGATTCTTTCCGGCTTCGATCCCATCCGGCGGGAAATTGCCAGGCTGGCCCTGGAGAAGCTCATCAGCGACGGCCGCATTCACCCTGCCCGGATTGAAGAGGTCGTGGAGAAGACGCGTAAAGAGGTGGAAGCCCAGATCCGGGAAGAAGGGGAGCGGGCTACCTTTGAGACGGGAGTGCACGGGCTGCATCCAGAGCTGGTAATGCTGCTGGGGAAGCTTCGCTACCGCACCTCGTACGGCCAGAACGTGCTCCAGCATTCCATCGAGGTGTCCCACCTTGCGGGGATGATGGCGGCAGAACTGGGCCTGGATGTGGCTTTTGCCAAGCGCGCGGGCTTGCTGCATGATATCGGCAAGGCCGCAGACCATGATACCGAAGGTTCGCACGTGGTTACCGGCGCTGAGCTGGTGAAGAAATTCAAGGAGTCGCCGGAGATAGTTAATGCCGTGGCGGCGCACCACGGCGACGTTGACTTTAAGACCCTTGAGGCGGTACTGGTGCAGGCCGCCGATGCCATTTCCGCCTCCCGACCGGGAGCGAGGCGTGAAACCCTGGAAGCTTACATCAAGCGGCTGGAGAAGCTGGAAGAGATTGCCGACTCCTTTGACGGGGTCGACAAGGCCTATGCCATTCATGCCGGACGTGAAATCCGCATCATGGTCAAGCCGGACCGGGTTGATGACCTGAAATCGATCCAGCTGGCCCGGGACATTGTCAAGAAGATTGAAAGCGAGCTGGAATACCCGGGACAGATCAAGGTCAATGTCATCCGGGAGACCAGGGCCATCGAGTACGCCAAATAATACCATATTTACCGGAAAATTTTATGTGCCCGGCAAGGGCACTTTTTTTATTTGGGCAGGATTTTTTCCCGGCCCTATGGAATAGTAACATCTATGACATGGGAGGGGGATCAGCTGTCCATGGAAGAACAGCGGGAAAAATCATACCACGTAAACATGCTCGTCAACCTGCTGCTTAAATATCCGGAAATATATACCATTACCTTTAACATTCCCGCCTCCTCCTGCCGCCTCTCTTACATGGTCAAGGGCCAAATCGGCCAGGATGAATGCCGGGAGCTGCAGCAAAAGCTGCAGGAATACCTGGAGGCTTTTTATTTTTTTAGCCGCGGGGAAGAACCCTGCCGCTTCAAGCTGCTCCGGAACAGCTATCCAGGGCTGACCCAGATCCAGCTCTGCATTCGCGGCCAATTTCCCCTCGATGGGGTCATCAGCCTCTTCACCCATGTTGTTCGCGAGCACTTCAGCAACGGCCTGATCACCGAGTTCCGCCGGGAGTGCGAGGCATCCTTCCTGGCAGGTGAACTTTCAGATCAATCCACGCCCGCAGTTCCCAACCGCAAGGTCAGCCGCCTCTTTGCCTTCCGTGAAGCGGGCCGGGTTTACGTGTTCGACAAATAATTCAATTTTTTTTAACAAAATGTGCTTGACTCTTTAGAAATGTCTTGCACAATTCTTTTTTTAGTGGCATACTGATAATGGAGCGGTCTGAAATAACAATGATTTAGGATTACCATTAAGAATTAAAAAGTTCACATTATTCTGGAAGGATATTTTGTTTTCTAAGAGAAATATAACATAAAGCAAATCCCCTTTAAGGAGGTACCTACTGGTTAAATGGAAGTATTAAAGGTTTCAGCAAAGTCCAATCCTAATTCTGTGGCCGGTGCATTGGCGGGAGTGCTGCGTGAACGGGGAAGCGCTGAAATACAAACCATCGGCGCCGGCGCTCTGAACCAGGCCGTAAAGGCGGTGGCCATTGCCAGGGGATTTGTCGCCCCGGGCGGCATCGATTTAATTTGTATTCCCGCGTTTACAGATATTCAGATTGACGGGGAAGAAAGAACAGCGATTAAGTTGATCGTTGAGCCGCGCTAAATTTTAAGCAGCCCTATTCTGGCCGACACCCTTCTGCCGGGGGTGTTTTTTTGTGCCCAGATGATGTACAATATACGCATGTCCGCGGTAAATTTTAGGATTGCCGACTGCCACTGCGATACCATCAGCCTGCTGGGGAAGAAAGAATATCATTTCGGCCGCCGCAACGCCGCCGGCCACATTGACCTGCCCCGCCTTATTGAAGGAGGGGTTGGCCTGCAGTTTTTTGCCATCTGCACCGCGCCGTACACGCAGCATGGACACGCGCGCGCCGCTCTGGAACAGGTCAGCCGCTACCGCCGCTGCCTTGAGGAGAACGGGCCGCGCCTGGCAAGCCTGGAAAGGGCCGGCGATCTGGCGGCGCTGGAGGAAGGAAAAATCGGCGCCCTTCTGGCACTCGAAGGAGCGGAACCCCTTGAAGGCAGCCTGGAGCTGCTGGATATCTTTTACCGCTTGGGCGTGCGCGCCCTTTCCCTTACCTGGAACCATCGCAACCTCTATGCCGACGGAGTGGGGGAGGAGACCGCGGGCGGCGGCCTCACCCGCGCCGGCCGCCGTCTGGTGCGGGAGCTTTCCCGCAAGGGTATCATCCTCGACCTGGCCCACCTTGCCACGCGCTCTTTTTATGAAGCCCTGGAGCTGGCCGAGAGGCCGCCGCTGGTTACCCATGCCAATTCCCGGCGGCTCTGCGATCACCCGCGCAACCTTACCGACGAACAGCTCAAGGAGCTGGCCGCAAAGGGCGGGGTCATTGGGCTAAGCCTCTATCCTACTTTTATCTCCGGCGGCGCGGAGGCGGGTCTGGAGCAGCTGCTGGATCATTTTGTGCACATTGCCGGGCTCATCGGGGTGGAACACCTTGCCTTCGGCTCCGACTTTGACGGCATCGAGGCCACTGTTAATGAAATCAAGGATGCTTCGCAGTACGGCCTGCTTCCCCAAGCGCTCTGCCGGCAGGGTTTTCATCCCCGCGAGGTGGAACAGATGGCCTGGGGGAACGTGTGCCGGATAGTGAGGGCAAACCTGGGAGGTGAAGCCCAATGAGCCGCGGGAAGGAACATCTTCCGGTGGACCTGCACCTGCACAGCACCGCCTCCGACGGCTCGCTCACCCCGACGCAGCTCATCGCCCGGGCTGCAGAATTAGGGCTGGCTGGGGTGGCGCTGACGGATCACGATACGCTGGAGGGAATTGATGAAGCCCTCGCCGCCGGCAGGAGCCACGGGCTGGAGGTTCTTCCCGGGGTGGAGCTCAGCGCTTCTGACGGAGAGAATAAGATTCACCTGCTGGGATACGATCCCCTTTTTCCCGAGAAGATAAGCGCCGTTCTTGAAGAGCGGCGCCGCGAACGCTACCGGCGCATGGAGAAGATGCTCCTGCGCCTGCGTAGCCTTGGCTTCCATATTGGCAGCGAAGAGGTGGCCGCCGAGGCGGGAGGGGCTGCTCCCGGGCGGCTGCACCTGGCCCGGGTAATGGTGCGGCGGGGCTTTGTTCCCACCGTGGAAAAGGCTTTTTCGTTATACCTGGCCCAGGGCCGCCCCGCTTATGTCCCACGCAATGGCCTTGATCCGGCAAAAGCCATTGCCCTGCTGCACCGAGCCGGAGCTGTCCCGGTGGTGGCCCATCCCGGAGCGTCGGGGCGCAAGTTCATCCGGCAGCTTGTGGCCCTGGGCTTGCGTGGCATCGAGGTGTACCATCCCGATCACAACCCCGAAATGGTCCGCTACTATCGCCTCCTGGCACAGAAACTGGGCCTGCTGGTGACGGGGGGCTCCGATTATCACGGCGACCGTGACTACCGCGCCGGCAGCCTGGGAAGCATCACCGTGCCCTACATCTGCCTGGTCGCCATCAAAAAGACGCCCCGCGGCGCAAGCATTTACAGTCCTCAAACGGGGCAGAATGAAATGTGGGAATAAAAGCTGCCCTGTCCGGAGATTGCCAAGATGGCGGAAAAGATGATGATGCTTCTGGACCTGTCGGCGGTTAAGCTGATCCTCATGGCCTCTTGCGGGCTCATGCTTCTTTGGGGCCGCCTTTTTTCTTACCTGCCGGCCACAGAAAAGGAGCCACCCGCCGGGGAACGAGGCGGCGAGGTCCTGCCGGCACCGCTTGCGGCGGCCATTGCCGCGGCGGCCCACTGCTGCAGGAACTTGCCCGCCGCCTCCGCTAACCGCAGCGCGAAGGGCGGAAAGAAGGGATATCTGGCAAGGCGGCCGGCGGGTTCACGATGGCTGGCCGCCGCCCGCAGAGAGCTTCTGGCAGAGAGGGCGCGCCTGGAATTTTTAAGGGGGGGACGCATTGGAGAAATATAGATACCGGGTCACCGTAGACGGGCGGATTTTCGACGTGACCGTGGAAGAGCTAGCCGCTTTCCCTTCAATGCAGGAGAAGGGCATCGCCTGTCACCAAGAAGAACTCCCGTCGTCCCAACTTCCGCCTGACTTACTTTCAATCGGCGCTTGGGTGGACGTGGAGGCGCCCATGCCCGGCTCCATCGTCGAGCTGGCGGTGAAAAAAGGCGACGTGGTGAAAGCGGGAGATGTTCTCCTCATCCTGGAAGCGATGAAGATGGAAAATGAAATCACCGCTCCCCAGGGGGGGAGGGTGCAGGAAATCCTTGTTCAAGCCGGGGACACCGTTGCCGCCGGCGACATTCTCCTTCGCCTTGTCTCCTAGAAGAATTCTCCCGGCATCGGCTCCAAAGGGGTCTGCGCCGTGCCTGCCATGTCCTTCCTGTATCCTGCGGCCGTGATGATGATCGACTCCGCCGCGGCGGCAGAAAAAACGCGGAGCCTCACAAGGAGCTCTGGTCATGGCAACGCCGGTTGCCGCTAACACCTGGCCTTGTGAGGCTCCAATCCTATTATCCCTTTTTTCCGCTTAATATATACATCCCCAAAAAAAATTGAATAACTTTCTCCCCCCCGATCATATGCATAAGCAAAGGTCATCGCGGGGGTCAGGCCTTGAGCATAAAAGAGCGGTTGTCCGGCCTCTTGCGGCGCAAGGTGCTTTTAGCCCTCCTCGCGCCCCTCCTGATACTGCTTCTTCTAGCTGCGGCGATAGGAATAGACTACTGGCGCTTCTGCGGCAAAATCTACCCGGGCGTTTATGTAAACGGGATTTCTCTTGGCGGCCTGAGCCTGGAGGAAGCCGAGGCCAGGTTGAAAGCGGAGCTCTGGTCAAGGGAGGAGCTCAAGCTTTCCGGGGTGGAAGGGAAAGAGATGACCCTATCCCTGGCGGAACTGGGCATATCCTGGGACAGGGAGGCGACTATGGCCCTGATCCGTGGCGCCGGAACAGGGCGCCAGGGCTATGGCGGCAGGCTGCTACGGCTCTGGAGCCGCTCCTCCCTGCATCTGGAGGGAATATTGAAGGTGGAGGAGGCGAAGTTAAACCAGTTCCTCTCCCACCTGGCCAGGCAGGTGGCGAAGGAGCCCCGGAACGCCAGGTTTATCGTCCAGGGGGCGGAGGTGGCCATTGAAGAGGAGAAAGACGGTCAATACCTGCCGGTGGGGCTGCTGCGAAGAAGGCTGCTTGAGGCGGTGGCCGGCGGCCAGGAGGAGGTGAAGCTTCCGCTTGCCCAAAAGAAGGCCGGGCTAACCGCAGCCGATCTGGCTGGCTACGGCGTCGACAAAGTCATGGTCTCCTTCTCTACCCAGGTATCATCGGCCATTCCCAACCGCGTCCACAATATCGCCCTGGGCGCAGCCGCCATCAACGGCACTCTCCTGGCTCCCGGCGAGATTTTTTCCTTTGAAAGAATTGTGGGGGAGCCAACACGGGAAAAAGGCTACCGCGAGGCGCCGGTCATCGTGGGGGGCAGGCTCGTGCCCGGCCTGGGAGGGGGGCTCTGCCAGGTCTCCTCCACGCTTTATAACGCCGCCCTTCTGGCCAACCTAAAGATCGTGGAGCGGTATAATCACAGCCTGACCATCGGCTATCTGCCCGTGGGCAGGGATGCCTCCATCTCCATTGGTTCCGCCGATTTGAAATTTAAAAACAGCCGCAAGCATCATCTTCTCATCGGGGCGGAGCTGAAGGATGGCCGACTGACCGTACGCTTCTTTGGCCCGCCCATGGAGGAGCGGGTAGAGCTAGTGACGACCGATCTGGTGCGAGTGGATCCGCCGGTTCACTATGAAAAGAGCCCGAACCTGCCCCCTGGGGAAAAAGAGCTGGTGGAGAAGGGGAAGGCGGGCTACTATGTAAAAACCTGGCGGATAGTCTACAGGGGCGGCCAGGAAGTTTCCCGCGAGCTGCTCAGCCATGACTACTACCGCCCTGTCCCCACCCTTTACCGGGTCGGCAGCGGCGGCTCATGACGGCAGGCGGCCCGGGCGGCGTATGCCGCAGCTGGCGCCGGCGCACACTATAGCTGACAGCATCTCGGATATGGAGGCGATGTGCATGGATCCCCGTCAAAAAGTGGAAAGATGCATTGACCGCGTTCGCCATTCGGCAGACGAGTTAAGGGCCGCCGCGCAGGAAACCGAGAACAGCCAGGCCCGCAACGCCTTTATCGCCTCGGCCCAGAAACTTGAAGAATGCATCCAGCAGTGCCAGATGGCCTTGAACCAGTTCAAGTAGAGACCGGAGTTCGGGAAACGGGCCAAGGATAGCCACCCTGGGCAAAGCGAAGGGATGGCCAAGCTGGGCCGGCTATAGCCCACACGTGCCCGGGCACCAAAATGGGACAGGCAGGTACGTCCCTGTTGTCCCAAATCGCCTCGCCTATCCCCGCCGCAAGAAAGTGGGACAAACAGGCGCATCTGTTGTCCCACTTCGGTCTTTTAACGGGGCTTGTTTGCTTATCCAACGCGGTTGTGTTATATTACTTAAGGTAAATTTAGGATAAGGAGTGTCTCCGTTGAGGCCGGTACGAGTTAGATTTGCCCCCAGCCCTACGGGAGAGCTGCACATCGGCGGCGCCCGGACGGCGCTGTTCAACTATCTTGTAGCCCGGGCCAGCAATGGCACCTTCATCCTGCGCATCGATGACACGGACCTGGAGCGCTCCCGGCCGGAATACACCGAAGCGCTGCTCAACGCGCTGCGCTGGCTGGGCCTGGATTGGGACGAAGGTCCCTATTTCCAGTCGCAGCGCCTGGAAGAATACAACCGCGCTGCGGCCCGCCTCCTGGAAGAGGGCAAAGCTTACCACTGCTACTGCACCCCCGAGGAACTCGCCGCCGGGCGGGAGGCGGCGCGCAAGGCTGGAAAGCCCTACCTTTACCCCGGCACCTGCCGCAATCTCTCCCAGGAGGAGGCGCGTGCCTACCTGGCCGCCGGGCGTAGCCCGGTCATCCGCTTGCGCACCCCGGACCGCGGGGTAACGGTGGTGCGGGATCTCATTCGGGGCGAGGTCCGCTTTGACAACAGCACCCTGGACGATTTCATCATCGTCAAGTCCAACGGCTTGCCCACTTACAACTTTGCCAGCGTCGTGGACGATGCCCTGATGGAGATAACCGATGTCATCAGAGGGGAGGAGCATCTTTCCAATACGCCGCGCCAGCAGCTATGCATCGAGGCCCTGGGCTACGAAGCGCCCCGCTATGCCCACGTGCCCATGATCCTGGCCCCGGACCGGAGCAAGCTGAGCAAGCGGCACGGCGCCACCTCTGTGGAGGAGTTTCGCGAGCGGGGCTACCTGCCGGAGGCGCTGCTCAATTACATCGCCCTCCTGGGCTGGTCCCCCGGCGAGAAGGAGATTATTTCCCTCTCGGAAATGATCGCCCTGTTTTCCCTGGAGCGAGTGAACAGAACCGCCGCCATCTACGACGTCAGCAAGCTGACCTGGATGAACGGGCATTACCTGCGCGAGGCGCCGCTGGAGCGCCTGGCAGAAAAAGCCCTGCCCTTCTTCGAAAGGGAGGGCCTCCTCCGCGCCCCCCTCGAAGGGGAGGAGCTAAGCTACTACCAGAAAGTAGTCGATACCGTGCGTGACCGGGTCAAGACCCTTGCGGAACTGGCCGAGGCCTCCACCTACTTTTACCGCGACGATTTTCCCTATGACTCCAAGGGCGTGGAGAAGCATTTCCGCAAGGAGGGCAGCGCCGAGCTGCTGCGCCGGGCCGCCGCCCTGCTGCGGGAGCTGGAGCCCTTTGAAATGGAGACCATCGAGAGCGCTTACCGGGCCTTGAGCGAAGAGCTGGGCATATCCGCCGGCCGCCTCATCCACTCCACCCGCCTGGCCATCTCCGGCCGGACCATGGGGCCGGGCCTTTTTGACATCATTGTCCTGCTGGGGCGCCGGAGGACCGTGGAGCGCCTTGAGAAAGCGGCCCGCTGGATCGAAAAAAACTTTTCATAATCCTAAACATTATTCCGGCGCCTGCTGTTGACAGGGGCGCCGTTTTATTATAAAATAACCGCTAAATAATGTAGCATGGTAGGGTTAACACTCACCGGAGAAGAACGGCAGAACGGTAGGAGAGCTGAAGGGGCCCTCCCGGGCTTTTTTCTTTTCCGAGGGTGTTTCCCGCCGGAAAGAAAAATGGAGGGATTGACGGTGAAAAAAGTGTGGTTGTGGTTGCTTGTGGGGGTTCTGGGTCTTTCCTTTCTTGCAGCGGCCGGCTGCGGCCCTGAAGAAGGAATGATCAAGATCGGCATCGTTCAGATAGCGGATCATCCCGCGCTTAACGATGCCCGCGACGGTTTCATCGAAGCGCTGAAGGAAGAAGGCTTTGAAGACGGCAAAAACATCAACATCGACATTCAAAATGCACAGGGCGATATCACCACCGCCTCTACCATTGCCGAAGGCTTTGTCGCCGACGGGGTTGACCTTATCCTGGCCATAGCCACCCAGGCGGCGGAAGCGGCCTACAAGGCCACCAAGGACATACCCATTGTGATCACCGCCGTAACCGATCCCGTGGCCATTGGCCTGGCCGACAGCCTGGAGCATCCGGGGAAAAATGTCACCGGGACGCACGATATGAATCCCATTAAAGAGCAGCTCGAACTGCTGAAGGAGATCCTGCCCGATGCCACCACTGTGGGGGTCATTTTCAACTCCGGCGAGGAGAATTCGCGGGTGCAGGTTGAAATATTGGAAAAGGTTGCCGGGGATTTTGGGATGACCATTGTTAAGGCCGCGGTTACGTCCACGGGCGAGGTGAGCACCGCCACCGAGTCGCTTATCGGAAAGGTGGATGCCATCTACATTCCTACGGACAACACGGTGGTAAGCGCCATCGCCTCGGTGATCCAGGTATCGGATGAGCACAAGATCCCCGTGATCCCAGGCGAGGAAAGCTGCGTCCGTGCAGGCGCCCTGGCCACGCTGGGCATTGACTACTTCAGGCTGGGCCACCAGGCAGGGAAGATGGCGGCAAAAATCCTGCGCGGCGAGGCGGAGCCGTCTACCATGCCCATCGAGGGACAGACGCAATACCGGGTCGTGGTAAACAAGGCCGCCGCCGAGAAGTTAAATGTTACCTTGCCCGCGTCTTTGTTGGAACGGGCCGATGAAGTAATTGAATAAAATAAAGAAAACTTGATGCCGTGCCCCACTGCTGGGCACGGCATCAAGCTGGAAAAACAGGGAGGAGCGGAAGGAAGATGAATCTCACTCTTTTATGGAGCACTTTCAATCTGGGCCTGCTTTATGGATTGCTGGTGCTGGGAGTGTTTATCACCTTTCGCATCCTCAACTATGCCGATCTTACCGTTGACGGCAGCCTGCCTCTGGGAGCAGCGATCACGGCCATCCTCATCTACACGGGAACCAATCCTTTCCTGGCGACCCTGGCGGCGCTCCCCCTGGGAGCGCTTGCCGGGCTGATGACGGGCATTCTCCATGCCCGCTTTTCCATCACCCCGCTGCTTTCGGGAATTCTCACCATGATCGGGCTCTATTCAATCAACCTGCGTATTATGGGGCGCCCCAACGTGCCCCTGCTCAAGCATGGCACTATTTTCGACGCTTTGACCGGCCTGGGGATTTCCCTGCGCGCCAGCCAAACGGTGATCGCCCTGGCCGTCATCATTTTGGTCATCGTGGGATTGTATCTCTTTCTCAGCACCGAACTGGGCCAGGCGCTGCGCGGCACGGGGGACAACGAGGTAATGCTGCGCAGCCTTGGAGTAAACACCAACCGGATGAAAATCCTGGGCCTGGCCATTAGCAACTCCCTGGTCGCCCTCTCCGGGGCCCTCATCGCCCAATACCAGGGATTTGCCGACATTAACATGGGCATAGGCATGATCGTCATCGGCCTGGCCTCGGTGATTATCGGAGAGGTCGTGCTGGGGGTAAAATCGATCCCCGGGCGGCTCTGCGCGGTAGTGGTGGGTTCCATCCTTTACCGCCTGGCCATAGCCCTGGTGCTGAGGATTCGTTTTATTGAGTATACCGATTTAAAACTTTTCACCGCTTTGCTGGTGACCATCGCCTTGATTTCGCCTAAGATAAGCAAGCGGTTCAAGCAGGCCCACAAACTTGCGGTGGCCGAAGAAGGACAAAAAGATGGATTATCAGAGAAAGTTGGCGGTTAACATGCTGCACATCTCCAATCTTTACAAGATATTCAACTACGGGGAAGTCAATGAGAAGATCGCCCTGCAAAATATAAACTTACGGCTGGCGGCGGGCGAATTTGTCACCGTTATCGGCGGCAACGGGGCGGGAAAAAGCACGCTGCTGAACTGCATTGCCGGTGTCTATATCCCCGACCAGGGGACCATCCACCTGGATGGACGGGAGATCACCCGCCTGCCCGATTACCAGCGCGCCGCTTCCATCTGCCGCATCTTCCAGGATCCCATGACCGGCACGGCCGCCTCCATGACCGTGGAGGAAAACCTGGCCCTGGCCCTGCGGCGCGGCATGAAAAGACGCCTGGTCCGGGCCATTACGGAGAAAGAGCGCAAGCTTTTCCGCGATAAGCTGGCGCGCCTGGAGCTGGGCCTTGAATACAGGTTGACGACCCCGGTGAAGTTGCTTTCGGGAGGGCAGCGCCAGGCCCTGGCCCTGCTGATGGCCACGCTGGTCCGGCCGAAGCTGGCCCTGCTTGACGAGCATACCGCCTCTCTCGACCCGAAGACCGCCCTGCGTGTGCTGGAACTGACCAGGACGCTCTTCGAAAAGGAGAACATCACCACTCTGATGATCACCCATAACATGGAGCAGGCCCTGCGCATGGGGACGCGGCTGATCATGCTCCATGAAGGGAAGATCATCCTTGATGTCAACGACGGCGAGAGAGAGGGGCTCACTGTCGCCAAGCTGATTGAGCTTTTCCATGCCGCCAGCGGCGAGAAGCTCCAAAACGATCGTCTTCTGCTGGCCTAGAGCCTTTCAACCGCCTTCCCTAGGCCGCGTAGAGGATTTGCCGCTGAGATGAATGAGCCTGGGCCGGCCCGGAAATATTGCTGTTGAACAAAATCAGGGTTACTGCTATAATAATAGTTGCGTTGCGGGATGGTGTAGCGGCAGCACGTGTGACTCTGGATCACAAAGCCTAGGTTCGAATCCTAGTCCCGCAGCCAGCAAAATAACGAATCCTTCCGGAACATCCAGCTCCGGAAGGATTTTAATTTAATGTAAGCGATCCCGCCTGCCTAAGCCTGTTTTTAATGCTGTAGGCTGGGGAGGGCGGCTCGCTTTGCTTCAATAAGGCGCTCATAGCAGGACAGCATCTTTTCGGCAGAGGCGGCGGAGGAAAGTGCGGCGGCATTGCGTAGGGCGCTGCGTCTCATCGCCTCATAGAGGGAGCGGTCCTGCAGAAGCCGGATAATATTGGCCGCAAAGTGCTCCTGCGAGTGCTCCGAAAGGAGGCCGTCTTCGCCGTGCCGCACCATTTCGGCGGCGCCGAAAGCGCGGATAGCCACCACCGGCAGCCCGGCGGCCTTTGCCTCGCCGATAACCAGGCCCTGCGTCTCCGTTACCGAGGGAAAAACAAAGAGATGGGCGCTGGCATAGCAATGCACGATCTGGTCGCGTGAAAGCAGGCCGGTGAAGATGACCTTGCCGGCAATGCCCAGTTTGAAGCAGTACTTGCGCAGCTCTTCTTTGTCCGGGCCATCGCCCACAATAACGAGGCGCGCATGGGGGATCTCCTGCTGCACACGGCCAAATGCTTCCAGCAGGAACTTCACGTTTTTCTCCTTGCCTAGCCGGCCCACGAAGAGGAGAACCTTCTCCGCGGGGGAGACCTGGTAATTTTTTTGCAGCCAGTGAGAATCGTTATTGGCAAATTCCTCCAGGTCAATGCCCGTGGGAATCACTTCCACTTCTGTTTTTACGCCAATTTCCTGCAGGTAGCTTTCAATGATGCGCGAAGGAGCAATGACCAGGTCGCAGCGGTTGCAGAAATCCCTGGCGATAGTAATAACCAGCGATTTTGTCACCTGCTGGGCTACCGGCAGGTAGTGCACATATTGATCGTAGAGCGTGTGGAAGGTGAAAACCAGCGGCAGGCCATATTGGCGAGCCGCATGAGCCCCCAGCCTTCCCAGGAGAAAAGGCGAGTGCACGTGGATGACCTGCAAATTGATACGGCGAATGGTCGTCCCCAGCTGGAGCGAAAAGGGAATGGGTATGGAAAAATGGGGCATGGTGGGGGCGGGGATGGAGGCAAAGCGAAACACCTTTTCTTCACGGGGGCAGTGGACAAGCGGGTAATCGGGCCCGAAGATATAGACTTCATGCCCCCGGGCGTTGAACTCGCGGGTAAAGAGCTCAATGGAGCGAACTACGCCGCTGGTATAAGGGCGATAGCTGTCGGAGAAGAATCCAATGTGCATCGGTTTAGCCAATCCTCCTTACGCAGCTTTTTCGCTCACCAGCCATTCCAGGGCGGCGTAGAGCCAGGGCCAGAGCGCGCCGTCGCCGCCACCTGTCTGCACCAATTCCTGTGCAGGGACATAGCCAAGCTCGGGATGAGGCCCCAGCAGCATTACGCTGCCGCGCCCGTAATTGAAAGCAATGACCGCCGCTTTGCCGTTGGCGTTATAGCGCGCCAGCACATCTACGGCGCTTTCATCGTACCCGGTGAAGTAGGGGCCGCCAAAGTACCACATCTCCACGGCCTCGGGAAAATCCTCCTGGAAGGAGATTTCGCGGTTTAAATCAATCTTTGCCAGGTAGCCCCAGGGGAGGTCGGGGCCCGCCCCTTCGCCGCCGAAGAGCTGCAGGGGGTAATCGTAGGTACGGCCTTCCCAGCGCATGGTGGAGCAGGCATAGTAAGCACCGGCGCAGAAACCGACGAAGCAGCCGCCTTGTTCCACGAAGCTGCGGATATTGGCATGGTTCTCAATATGGTGAAGATATTGCGCGCTAAAGCCGCCCACCAGTACGAGGATATCGCAGAGTTCGTTCAGGTTTGCGCTGCTTATTTCACCCTGGCCGATTTCAATGTAGTTGATGCCGTATTCATCGAGAAAATTCCGCAGCGCCTCCAGGTCCACGTCCCAGCTGCCCTTGCCAGTGTAGAGGCCGACGGTGCGCTCGAGAATCGCCGGCTTTTTCGGCTCCGCGGCAGCAGGCTCTTCCGGCAGCATATCTTTCTGTTCTGGCGGCTCGGCGGAGCTGCCGTTGGAGGCTGCGTCGATGAGATAATCCTGGGCGATATAGACGGCCGCCGCGGCGACAAGGACCAGCCCGAGAATGACTCCCAAGAGGCGACGCATACTGATCATGGCTTCAACTCCTGTTTTAGTTAAAAAACTTTATCGCTGCGCCAGGCAGGCTTACACATAAAATTATATCACCAGCCTGAGGACAAATAAAGCTGCCCGTCACGCCGCTGAAGCCCGGGTTTCTTCCTTGGCGTTCTACGAAGGGCCGCCGGAGCATACCCTTATAATTGATGGCAATTTTTTGAAAGTGGGGGAGAGGGATGGATCAGCTTACCGTGTACGGTATCGCCCTTGTTCCGGTTATTATTGGCCTTGCCGAGCTTCTGAAGCGCTTCGGCCTGCCCACGCGGCTAATTCCGCTGGCGGCGCTAGCCCTGGGACAATTTTTTGCTTTTTTCTACCTTGCGCCTGGCGAACCGAAAAAAGCAATCTTTTTTGGAACCGTGCTCGGCCTCTCGGCGATAGGTCTCTTTTCCGGCGCGAAAAACACGCTCGTAAGCAGAAAAAAATAAATTTTATTTTTTAACCCCTCCTTAGTTAACATAAGATACATTATAGGAAGTTATTTTTTTAGGTCAAAGGTCCAGGCGAGACATCATCCGGCGATTTCTGCCTTTATCCTGGAGTTGTCCCCTCCTCTTACCTGGCAAAATTTTTATCTCCTTAAGCTTGTCCTAAAGAAAAGCCATCAGTTGTTGATTCCATTTTAAAGTTATCGTTTTTGTTCAGGCATCGCGGCACAGCCCGGGCATTGTTCTGAGCCGTCCCCAAAACTGGCGGCGAGAGATATATGCTTCTCATTTCCATTCTTCCCAGAAAGGAGGAAAAGGATGGCGCAGCGGGGGAACGATGCCCTCGCTCTGGCTTTCTTCCTCTCCCTCCTTATCATCTTGATCCGCAGCTTCCCCTTCGGCGATGGGCTGAAAGTGCTCCGGCGGCAGCGGTTCCATCGGGATTTCCTGCGCGTCTCCTTCTCTCTTCATCCCCTCCACCTCTCGCGGCGGTTTTTTTTAGGGTACGCGCTGCCAGATGAAACATGCAGTCAATAAAACACTTGTTCACCGGATTATGGTATAATCGGATAAACGGCAGAGGAGGTGGCGCCATGGAACCCTTGACCCCGCAGCAGCAGCGGGTGCTTGATTACATCTCCCGCGCGGTGGCCGAACGGGGCTATCCCCCCTCCGTGCGCGAGATCTGCGCCGCCCTGGGCTTCCGCTCCACCTCCACGGCGCATCGCCACCTGGCGGCCCTTGAAGAGAGGGGCTACCTGGAGCGGGCTGCAGAGAGGCCGCGGGCGATCCGGCTCCTCGACCCCGCAGGTGGCCGGCTGCCGTGCCGCTATGTCCCCCTCTTGGGCAGGATCAGGGCCGGCAAGCCCCTGCTGGCCGAAGAGAACCTGGAAGGATACTTCCCCCTCCCCGCCGACTTTGTCTCCGGAGGGGAATACTTTGTCCTGCGCGTGGAAGGCGAAAGCATGGCCGGCGCGGGCATTCACCACGGCGATTTTGTCATCGTGCGGCGGCAGCAGACCGTGGAAAACGGCGAGATTGCCGCCCTGCTGCTTGGCGATGAGGCCACGGTGAAGCGCTTCTACCGGGAGAAGGATCATTTCCGGCTCCAGCCGGAAAACGATGAGTTTGAACCCATCCTGACGCGGGAAGTTGAAGTGCTGGGCAAGGTCACCGGCCTCTTCCGGCGACTGTAAAACAGTTTCTAAACCCCTGCCCCTCTCCCTGTCCCTCTTTCTATTCGGAATTGTTTTCCCCCCCCACCGCCCTCCCTTTTACAGAGGATTGTGCCCATGGTATGTAAGACAGCTGCCCCCGGCAAGAGAATTTTCTTGCCTCCTGCATTCGACCCTCTGGCCTCTAATCAAAGATGGCCTTGGCGGCGGCGCAGGTGGCCCAAAGGGCGTGGGGCAGGGTCAATCCCCCCTGCAGGAAGACGGCGTAAGGCTCGCGCAGCGGCCCGTCGGCGGTTAGCTCGCTGGTCGCCCCCTGGTGGAAGGTGCCCGCGGCCATGACCACGGGAACGTCGTAGCCCGGCAGCAGCCCCGGCTCCAGCTGGAGGTATGATTCCACCGGGGAGGCTCCCTGGATCGCCTGGCAGAAGCGGAGAAGCTTTTCAGCGCTCCCTAGGACGATCACCTGGACAATGTCGCCGCGCGGCTCATCCCAGCGCGGCTTTACTTCGTAGCCCATTGCTTCGAAGAGGGCGGCGGCGAAAACAGCGTTCTTCAGGGCATTTCCCACGAGGGCCGGGGCCATGAACAGGCCCTGAAAGAAGCTGCGCTTTTCCGTAAAAGAACCCAGCTTCTCGTAGAGGCCGGGAGCGCTCAAGCGGGCGGCGACCCGGCGTATCAGGTCGCGCCGGCCGGCTACATAGCCGCCGCTCCGGGCCAGGCCCCCGCCCGGGTTCTTGATCAGGGAGCCGGCGACGAGGTCGGCGCCGGCATGGAGCGGCTCCTCTCTCCCGGTAAATTCACCGTAGCAGTTGTCCACCACGATCCAGGCTTCGGGATAGCGCCGGCGCACCTCCTTGGCCAGCTCGCCTATCTGGGCGCAGTTTAATGAGGAACGCCTGTGTTCGTACCCGGCCGAACGCTGAATATAGACCACGCGGGGCTGCAGGCCCGGTTCCAGGGACGCCAGTTCGGGAAAACCGTCGGCGCGCAAAGCGGCGTAATGGTGGCGGATCCCCCATTCGGCCAGCGTCCCCGTCTCCTGGCCGCGGCTGCCGATTACCGCCTGCATGGTGTCATAGGGCGGCCCCGTGAGGCAGAGCAGCAGCTCGCCCGGTCGGAGCAGCCCGGAGAGGGTTAGCGCCAGCGCATGCGTGCCCGAGACAATCTGCGGGCGAAGCAGGGCTGCCTCCCCCCCAAAGATGCGGGCGCAGGCTCGCTCCAGCTTCTCGCGGCCGCTGTCCCCGTAGCCGTAGCCGCTGCTGTCCAGGAAATCCTGCTCCCCGATCATCTGCTCCTGGAGCGCCTCCAGGACGCGGCGCTGGTTGTGAAAAGCCACGCTGTCTATTTCGTCCCAGGCCTCTTTAACCTTCTGAAGCGATTGGCGCACCAGGCCTTTAAGCTTACCGGGCAGCTCCAGCTCATGGATCCAGCCGTATTCAGGCATCTCCTGCTTCCGCCTCCGCAGTTTGTTCCGCCGTGCCCTCCCGCTCCGGAATCCGGCTGTAAGGAAGTAGCTTCCTGGAAAGAGCCGGATCCACCAGCGCCTCCACCTCCGTGCCCTGGGGGCGGTAGTGAAGCCGGAGGATGTTCCCTCGGCGCCGGATCTGCTCCAGGATGGCTTCCTGCCCGTAGGGGAGGCATAGGTGCACCCTCTCCCCTTGTTCATCGAGGATCCGGGCCAGCGCTTCTTTCAGCTCCGCCAGGCCGCGGCCTTCCTTCGCCGAAACAAAGCAGGCCCGCGGATACTCGCGCTCCAGGAAGGGCCGTTCCTCCAAGCGCTCTCGCAGGTCGATCTTGTTGAAAACAAGGAGCTCCCGCCGCTCGAAGCCGGGATCGAGGCGGGAAAGGTGGCGCCGCACGATCTCGATCTGTCTGGGGTACTGCGGGTGGCTGATATCGACCACGTGCAGCAGGATATCGGCCGCGGTGATCTCCTCCAGGGTAGCCTGGAAGGCGGCCAGCAGCTGTCTGGGCAGGTGCCTGATAAAGCCCACTGTATCGGCAAACAAGATTACCCGGCCGTCTTCCAGCCGTCCCCGCCTCACCGTCGGGTCAAGGGTGGCAAAAAGCTTGTCTTCCGTGTATAGATCAGCGCCGGTGAGAGCATTGGCCAGGGTGGATTTGCCGGCATTGGTATAGCCTACCAGGCCGGCCACGGGCACGCGGTTGCGCCGGCGCTTCTGCCGGTGAAGGGCCCGGTGGCGGCGCAGGCTGCTGATTTCGCGCTGCAGGTCGCCGATGCGCCGCCGGATGGCGCGGCGGTCCACTTCCAGCTGTGTCTCGCCGGGACCACGCGTGCCGATGCCCCCGCCGAGCCGCGACAGCTGCTCGCCCAGCCCCGCCAGGCGCGGCAGCAGGTATTGCAGCTGGGCCAGCTCCACCTGCAGCTTGCCTTCGCGAGAGCGGGCCCGCCGGGCAAAGATATCCAGGATCAGGGCAGTGCGATCCACCGTCTTAACCCCAAGGATGCGATCCAGGTTGCGCACCTGCGAAGGCGAAAGCTCGTTGTCAAATATGACCAGGTCTGCACCTGCTTCCGCCGCCGCTTCCCCCAGCTCCTGCGCCTTGCCCAGGCCGATATAATAAGCGGGATCAGGGGCTTCGCGGCGCTGCGCCACCGTTCCCACCACCTCGGCGCCGGCGGTCTTCGCCAGGAGCGCCAGCTCATCCATGCTGGCGGCAAATTCGGCCCTCTCTCCCGCTCTCTCCAATCCAACCAGGATTGCTTTTTCCGCAGCCAGTTTTGCTCCTCACCTTCCGCTTTGTTTGTCGTGCAGCTAGATCATATCACAGCGCGGGCAGCGCATAAAGGTGTGCGCGCCAGTTTTCGCCCGGGGAACACCGGCGGGGCTGTCTGCTTGCTGCCTGGGCATCCTCCCAGCGCCAGGCGGGATTAATCCTCTCCCTCTCCTGGCATCCGGCCCCCGATTCCCCGTTCCTCAAAGCCGCTGCAGTCAAAGCAGAGATACTCGTCGGCGGCGCGATCCTGCAGGTAGATGAAATCGTAGTGGCCGAGGAAGCGTTCCAGGGAGTGGCGGTAGGCTTCGCGGGCCTCCTGCTGGCAGTCGGGGCAGCTGTAAAGGGAGATGCTGAAACAGAGCACCCGGTAGCTTTCGCCCATTGCATGCGCCGCCGCGGAGTCAATCACCCGGTAGGAGCAGCAGCGGTCGCAGAGACGCAGCCTGATCTCCTGGTTCTCGCTGATATTGTCCGTATCGTAGTAGATGCGCCGGTAGGTGCTGAAAAAGTCCCCGTGCTTCTTCTTCAGATCGGCCTGCATCTCCTCGCGGCGGCGAAAGTTTTCCAGCTGCAGGGTGGCAATCCTCTTCAGCCGCTCCATGTTGTCGGGGCTCTCGCGAAAGGCGCGGCGCTCGTAATCCGGCTCGCGCAGGTTGGAGCTGTCAATCCCGGCCATGGCCATGATCAGGGCTAGGTTGATATAGGGCAGGGCGGTCTCCACGGAGTAGCCCCCCTCGAGGACGGCAATATGCGGTGCAATCCTGCGGTTTAGCTCAGCATATCCGCCGGCGCTAAAGTTCATATTGGCCAGGGGGTCGCTGTAGTGGTTGTCCTGCCCCGCCGAGTTAATCACCAGCTCGGGCTGGAATTCCTCCAGCAGCGGCAGGATGAGGCTGTCCACAGCATAGAGGATGCCCTCGTCGGTAGTGTAGGGCGCCAGGGGGATGTTTATCGTCGTCCCCCAGGCCGGCGGCCAGCCCAGCTCTTCGACAAAGCCGCTGCCGGGGTAGAGGGTCCGCCCGTCCTGGTGAAAGGAAATGAAGAGGACATCGGGATCGTGGTAGAAGATTTCCTGGGTCCCGTCGCCATGATGCACGTCCGTGTCCACAATGGCGATGCGGTGCAGCCCGTACTTGCGGCGCAGGTACTCAATCATGATGGCCTCGTTGTTGATGTTGCAGAAGCCGCGGTTGCCGTGGGCCACGGTCATGGCGTGATGCCCCGGCGGCCGGATGATGGCAAAGCCGTTTTTTATCTCTCCCTTCATGAAGGCATCGCCGATGACGAGGGCCCCGCCGGCGGAGACGAGGTGAGCTTCGGTGGCGAGCCTCTCTATGGAGGGGACGCAGAAATGGATGCGGGCAATGTCACTAGCTGAAGCCAGCCGCGGCTGGTACTCGCGGATCTGCGGCAGATCCATGATCCCCTCTTCGAAAATCTGGTCCCGCGTGTAGAGGAGCCTCTCCTCGCGCTCCGGGTGCGTCGGTGAAATGGCCCAGTCGAAAGCGGGAAAAAAGAGCAGCCCTGTGGGCTTCATGCGCCCACCCCCTTGAATTCCTTGATCAGGCCGGGCGCTATCTGCACCCTCACCTGGAATATCTTCCCCACCCTGCTCCAGCCACGGATCATGTTGAACTGCTCCGCCAGCTCCACGCGCGACTCTTTGGCGTAGCAGCCCGCTCCCTTCTCCTCAGCCAGGCGGGCCAGCTGCTCCAGGGCCAGCGCTTCGGCATCGGCAAGCTGGAACGTGGCGGGGTTGGGGATGGTCCCTTCAATCCCCTCCTGGTCAATGACAAAGCGCTTCTGCTGCGTGTCGGCATAAAGATGGAGCGACAATGTGGGCCGCGCCACCGCCGCGCCGAGGGCGTTGGCCACCGGGGAGAGGCGGTGTACGGTAAAGGGGACCCCCATCCTCTTCGCCAGCTGCGGCACGATCATCTCCGCCGCCCCGCCGATCCCGATGAGCCGCTCCAGCTTGAACTTGCGCCGGTGCACGATCTCCCAAACCTTGTAGGCGGGCTCGTTTTCCCATTCGCGGAACATCCCCTCGATGAGGGCCTGCAGCCTTGAGAGCACCTGCTCCACCACGGCTGCGGCAAGCTCCTGCGGCGCCATGTGGAGCGATGCTGCGAGCCCGGCCAGCGCCGCCTGGCTGCGCGCCGCATCGCCCAGGGCCAGAGAATGGTAACAGTTGAAGGCATCGGTAACCGTGGGCGCAGGGCCGCCGAAGCAGGCCGCCGGCCCCAGACGCTTCGCGGATATCTCCAGCCGCCCCTCCCGGGCCTGTAAGGCGCTGTCGCCGCCCAGCGCCATCGAGCGCAGGGCCAGGGCGTTGATATGGGTAAAGCAGCCGTCAATGCAGGCGCCGCGGGAGGCGTGCAGCGGCTCGCCTTCAATGAGCAGGGCGATATCGGAGGTGGTTCCCCCGATGTCGATCATCACCGCATTCTCCCGGCGGGGGCTTAGCGCCACCGCGCCCATGGTGCTGGCCGCCGGTCCCGAGTAGGCCGTCTCCAGCGGCCTCTGCCGCGACACCTCCAGCGGCATGGTTCCCCCGTCGGCCTTGAGGATCTCCACGGGAGCGGCCAGGCCGCGCTGCCGCACCGCCTCCTCGACGCAGGAGGCAAACTCGTTCCACTGCGGGGCGGTCATGGCGCTGTAGTAGGCCGTGGCCGCCCGGCGGGGGAAGTTGAGGCGATCCGCCGTTTCGCTGCCCAGGGTGACCATCGCCTCGGGGCAGCGCTCGCGGATGGCCCGGGCCACCTCCTGCTCCAGGCTGCGGTTGCGGTGGGAAAACTTGGCCGCCACGGCAATGTGGCGGATGCCCTTCGTTTTTATGTCTTCAATGGCGGCAAGGATATCCTCTTGTGGGGTCTCCTCGGTAATATTGCCCCTGAAGTCAATGCTGCCCTTGAGAAAGTAGGTGTCCGGAGCAATCCGGTAAAAGCTGAAGGGAAGCCCGCGGCCGGGGATGAGAATGAGCGCCGTCCGGGCGCCGTTCCGCGTGGCCAGCAGGTTTGTCACCAGCGTGGTGCTGATGACAAGGCGCTGCACCTTCACCGCCTCCCGCCCCTCCAGAAGCTCGTCCAGCACCTTTAGGATGCTCTCCGTCAGATCGCCGCGGTGCTGCTTCTTTACGCTTTTTTCCAGGCATCCGTCACAGATGAGCACCCCGTCGGTGGAGGTGCCCCCCACGTCTATCCCCAGGAGCATGCGCCGGCCCCCTTCCGGAAAATGTTTACGCTGCCCTTATTTTACCACATTTCGGGCGGCAGGTAATATTTCGGGATTAACCCACCGGTTTTCCTGAAGAAGTGAAAGAAGAGTAAAGGACAAAGAAGTACAAAGAGGATTCTATACAACGCTGACGAACTAATGAGGAACGGGCAAATTGCCTTGGAAGGGTTTTCGTTAAAACAAGCCATGGTAAAAGGGTCTTTGCATTCATGAACACGCAAGAGCTGAAGCAGGGCTTTAAAGACTCATTTCCCATCATCCTGGGCTACCTGCCGCTGGGCTTCACCTTTGGCGTGCTGGCCAGGGACGCAGGCCTCTCCCTTCTACAGGCCGTGGCCATGTCTGTTCTTTGCTTCACCGGGGCCGGGCAGTTCATTGCCGCGGGGATGTTCAAGGCCGGCGGCTCCCTCATAGCCATCATCCTCACCAATCTACTCGTCAACTTGCGCTACGCCCTTTTTGCCGCCTCCACGGTGCCCTATTTAAGGGAGAGAATCCCTCCCGCCCTCGCCGCCGCCCTATCCTACGGGCTTACCGACGAGGTTTACGCCGTATCCATGAACCGTTACCGGAGGCACCCGGCTGCCACGCCCTATCTTGCCGCCCTGGTGGCCTGCTCCCACCTGGGCTGGATTGGCAGCACCCTTGCCGGGGCCCTCCTGGGCAGCTTCATTTCCAGCACCGACCGCCTGGGATTGAACTTCGCCCTCCCGGCCATGTACATCTCGCTGCTCATCATCCTGCTGCGGCGCCGCTCCCATATCTACGCCGCCCTCGCCGCCGCCTGCACCGCGCTCCTGGTGGGGCAGCTCTTCCCCTCCACCATGGCCAATAAATTCAACATCATCGCCGCAACCCTTGTCGGCGCCACCCTGGGGGTCATTTGGGATGAACGCCGCTGATGCCTGGCTCATGATTTTCGGCGTGGCGCTGGTTAGCCTGGCCCCGCGCATCCTACCCGTGGCCATCTTCTCGCGCCGCAAAATGCCGCCCTGGCTCGAGAAGTGGCTCTCCTACGTCGCCCCCGCCGTCCTCGGCGCCCTTGCCGCCGTAAGCATTCTCGCCCCCAACGGCTCCCTTGAACTGAGCCGGGAGAACCTCTACCTCTGGGCCGCCCTCCCCACCTTTGCCGCGGGCCTAATTACCCGTAGCATCTTTCTCACCCTGCTCGTGGGGATAGCCGTCATGGCGGCCTTATTTCATCTCCTGGGCTGACGGCCCCACTGCCCCCAGGAGGCAGCGCTGCAGCCTGGGGAAGCCGGCGCGGGTCAGGGAGGAGATAAAGACCATCTTCTCCGTGCTTGCAAACGGCGCTTGCAGGGAGCCGTCATAGAGGTCGGCCTTGCTGCCGGCGGTTAAAAAGAGTTTTCCCTGTTCCCGGCAGTAGTCGGCAAGATGCCTCCACACGGCGTCGTCAAATTCGCGGCGTGCGGGATCGTGGCAGCTGAGATCGACCAGCTGCAGGACCGCCGCGGCGCTGTGAATCGCCTGCAGGGTCAGCAGAAGGGCAGTTCGCGCCGCGCGCGTCAGCGGCTTCTTCTCTACCAGCGAGGCGGTGTCAATGAGGGCAATGCGCCGCCACGTCTGCCGCGGCGACAGGTGCACGGTGAAAGTGCGCACCACCGCGCCGCTGCGCCGCCCGCGATGGACCATCATCTCCCTGGCCGCGGCCGGCGAAAGCGTTCCCCGCCCCTCCCCCGCGCTGCCGCATTCGATGTAGCTCAGGCTGCGGGCGCCCAGGTACTCGGCGAAATTGATGCAGAAAAGGGTTTTCCCCACCCGGGCCGCGCCCACAACGGCTATGGTCAGGGTCACCGCTCCTCCACCGCCAGGTCGGCTTCCTCGATGGTGATGAGCTCCTCTCGAGTGAGCCGCTCTTTTTTGCTCAGGCGCACCGCCTGCCGCCGGATGGATTTTTCCAGGATGTTACGCACCAGGCGGGCGTTGCTGAAATTCAGATCGCCCTTCCGCTCCGCCAGGTAGCGCTGCAGCCTTCTCCTGGCCTCAGGTGAGAGGCTGTAGTGGCGCTGCTGCGCCATCATCTCGGCGATCTCCAGCAGCTCCACCACGCTGTAGTCGGGGAAGTCAATCTGTATGGGAAAGCGGGAGCTCAACCCCGGGTTCAGCCGCAGGAATGCGGCCATCTCCCGGCGATAGCCGGCGAGGATGAGAATGAACTCGTGGCGATGATCTTCCATCGCCTTTACCAGCACGTCAATGGCCTCCTTGCCGAAGTCTTTCTCGCCGCCCCGCCCCAGCGAATAGGCTTCATCGACAAAGAGAACGCCGCCCATGGCTTTCTGGATCTGCTCCCGCGTCTTCTGGGCCGTATGGCCGATATATTCGCCCACCAGGTCCGCGCGCTCCACTTCCACCAGGTGGCCCCGCTCCAGCAATCCCAGGCCTTTGAACAGTTTGCCCAGGAGCCGCGCCACCGTGGTTTTTCCCGTTCCCGGGTTCCCGCTGAAAATCATGTGCCATACCAGTTGCTCGCACTTGAGATGGTGGGCGGCTCTCTGTGCCCCGATCTCGATGTAGGCCTTGATCTCCTCCACAACCTGCTTCACCTCGGACAGCCCTACAAGCTGCTTCAGCTCCCACAGCGCCGCCGCCGCGGCACTGTCGCTTTGCCGCCCCTCGCGCCGCAGCCCTCCCATCCGCTGCAGCGCCTCCAGCGTCCCCAGTTCGCCGCGTTCTATCTTTCGCCACAGGTGGCTGTCAAAGGGCTCAGGCGGCTGCCTGGAAAGAAGGTACATGCCGCCCTCTCCTCCCCTTCGCCTTTCAGTGCACTGTACCAGTATACGCACCGCCGGGAAAAAATGAGAAAGCAATAGAAGACGTAAAAAAAAACACCGGAAGCGGTGCCTTATAAAATGGTCGCTGCTCGTTATGTCGAATATCCCTCGGCATGCGCCGCCAGGATGGGATGGTGATATCAGGTCCCGGAAGAGGCGCCGCCGGGAGGCGCATCCTGCTCGGGGATCTTCACCAGGGCCTCCGTGGGGACCATGAACACGGCCATCTCTCCTTCCCGGACCAGCAGGGGGTCGGCCAGCAAGTTGTCAGCGATTTGCTCGCTGAGGTGGGCCCCGGTGATTAACAGGACAATCTCCCGCTCGGGCTGCAGCTCCACGTGGATAATGGGCAGGACGACCTTGTGATCCTCCTGCGTCCCCCTCCCACGGATGATGGTCGCTCCCGTGGCCCCGGCAAGGCGGGCGGCGTCGACGACGCTTTCCGCAAAGCCCCGGTTTACGATGACCATGATACAGTTGTGCTGAAGTTCCTCCTCCGGCGGGAGAGAAGGCGCCTCCTTCTCCTTGCGGGAGGGGAATTCCACCCGGGCATGCCTGAACAGGGTGCCCAAAACCATGAGGGAGAAGACCGGCGCCATCGCCACCATGGCGATGACCCCGAAGCCGTCAATCATGACATCGGCCGTCTCTATGACCGTGGCCGCTCCCTGGGCGAATGCCAGGACAAAGGTGGCCGTCATTGGGCCCGAGGCCACTCCGCCGGCGTCAAAGGCGATCCCCACAAATATGGGTTCGGATACAAAGGAGAGCACCAGGGCGAGGGCAAAGCCTGGAATGATGAAATACCACAGTTTAACCTCGGGGATGACAATGCGGACCATGGAGAGGGCGATGGCCAGCCCCACGCCGATGGAGAGGGTGATGCGAATGAGATTGAGGGGTATGTGGCCGCTGGTAACCTCTTCTATTTGCTGGCCCAGGACGTGAACGGCGGGTTCCACCAGAACGACAATCAGCCCCATGAGAAAGCCTATCCCGATGAGCAGCCATCTGCTCATCCCGGCGAGCTCCATGCCCATAATGCGGCCCATGTCCATAAAGCCGGAGGCGGTGGCGGTAAGAAAAAGAACAAGCCCCGCCAGGGTCAGGAGAAGCCCCTTGATGATCCTGGATAGCTCGTCGCGGGAGATTTTGAACCTGGTAAAATTGAATATGAAAAAGAGAAGGGTTATCGGTAATAGAGCGACAATGGATTCGACGAAGATTGACGGGAGAGCGTCCAGTATGGGTCCAAGCACGCCCTCGGCCACACCAACGTCAATTTCGACGCTGGCAATGTTTTTCTGCTCGGTTAGAACGGAGAGAAGCATCACCGCCAGGATGGGCCCGGCGCTCATGATGCCCACAAGGCCGAAGGCATTCTCTTCCGTGTGGCGCCCGCCCTTTATGTTGGCCAGCCCCAGCGATATGGCCAAAACGAAGGGAGTGGTCAGCGCGCCGGTAGTGGCGCCGGAGGCGTCAAAAGATATGGCCATGAATTCCTCCGAGACAAAGGCGGACAGGATAAAAATGATGACATATGTTATGAGCATGAAGCGGTTAAAGGGCATGTCGCCCAGGAGCCTGAAGATGCCCAGCGAAACCAAGACGCCCACGCCTATTGAAACCATGTATACAATCACCGAGGCGCTCAGGGCGCCCCCGGAGGCGGCCTCGATCTGGTAGCCGAGAACAAGCAGATCCGGCTCGGCCACGGTGATTAAGAAGCCCAGCAGGAAGCCGAGGAGGGCGATCTTCAAGGGTGTTCTGGAGGTGGCGATCTCCCGGGACATGTGCTCGCCAATGGGGTTCATAGCCAATTCCACGCCCCACAGGAAGATGGAGAGCCCCACCAGGAGCATGGCGCTGCCCACCAGAAAGCGGATGAATACGCCGGCTTCCACATCCACTATAGTGAGGCAGAGCAGCAGCACCAGGATGACCACGGGCAGCAGGGTCCGGGTGACATCTTTTGCCTTTTCCGCCAGCAGGCTCACGAGGCCACACCTCCCTGATCCCCGGGCTCATTTTCAAAAAGGCCGCTTGTCTGGAGCACCGGCAAAATAAAGAGGATCCCCTTGCCAGGCTTTTCAAGCTCCAGCTCCGAAGCGATCCGTTCTTTGATGGGAGCGGCTTTTTCCCGGGGGGCAATGATGATGATAATGTCCTTCTGCGGCTCTATGACCAGCGGGTAATAAAATTCCGTGGGTACACCGGCCCCCCGGCCGTGAACGAGAGTGCCTCCCCTGGCCCCCGCAGCCCAGGCTGCCTTGAGGCAATCCTTGCCGCGTTCCTTGTCCACGATGGTTATGATGCAGGAATAGGCAGGAGCGGCACCTCCCGCAGGGCTTTCCGGCTTCACCCCTGATTCCTGCAGCGTCCGGCGCCGGAAGGGTATGGTGAAGGCGATGCCCCTGTTCCTCTTGGTGAACATGAATTCCCGGCACACCATGTCGTGCAGCTTGCGGCAGAGCTGCCTGGAGGCGGGTATCATCAAAATTTCCTTATGCGATTCGTCCAGGCCGATCTGCTCCAGGAGCCTGGAGTGAACCGTTCCTTCGCCGAGGAAGATGGTGCCTCCCCGGGCTCCGTATTCCTGGGCTTTGTGCAAGACGGCATTGGCTTTGCCCCTGTTGACAACGGCAAAAAATATGGCTTCCATGAGCGCTTCCCACTTTCCGAATATCTTTTTGGCGGATAAATATTTTTTGCAGGGATATAGCAGCTTCTACCCGGATGCTTACTACCAGCTAATATAATATACCATATAATATTTCATCTTGGCAAAATCAAAGCCCTTTTGGCAGAGAAAAAGAAAAAAGCCCCCTTCCCCCTCTGAAGCGGGCCCAAAATAAAAAACGGCATGGCCTCGAATCATGGCTATACCGTTTTCTCGGAAAAGCTGCATTGCTATGAAGGGCTAAAAAAGTCCCCCTGGAGGACGGCGGCTTTGGCTCCCGGTTAACTTTCCGCGCCGGTTTCCTCAGGCTGTTGCAGGCTGATGTAGCGGGCGGGAATCACCGTGGAGATGGCGTGCTTGTAGACCAGCTGCTGCTTCCCCTCCACCTCGATGAGGACGGTAAACTGGTCAAAGCTGCGAACAACGCCCTTAATCTGGTAGCCGTTGATCAGGAAAACCGTCGCCGGCATATTTTCCTTGCGCAACTGGTTCAGGAACGTATCCTGCAAATTGACGGGTCCTTTCATTGATGTCCCTCCATTTTTTTCTCTACATTATCTTAACAGTATATTATTCGCTTAATAAACAAAGATTTCCTTTACCTGGCGCCTAATAGTTTCCGCCAGCTCCTCCAGCCCCTTCTCCGCGCCATTGAGCCAGATGATACGCGGATCGCGCCGGAACCAGGTCAGCTGCCGCTTGGCCAGGCGCCGCGTCTCCTTTTTGATTTCGGCCACCGCCGCTTCGAGGGCCAGCTCCCCGTCAATGCAGGCGGCCAGCTGCCGGTAGCCGAGAACCTGCATCCCCGGCGCGCTGCGCGAGTAGCCCCGGCGAAGCAGGCCCTGGACCTCCTCGAAAAAACCCCGTGCCATCATTATCTCCACCCGCTCCTCTATGGCCCGGTATAGCTGCGGCCGGGGCATGGTTAGGCCGAAGAGGAGCGGGCGGTAAGGTGATCCTCGCTGCCGCGTGAGGGCCGGCTGCTCCGAGATGGGACGCCCCTCCAGTATGAAGACTTCCAACGCCCTGATGATGCGGCGCCGGTCGCGGGGGTGGATCTTCGCCGCCGCCGCGGGATCGATTTTTTTCAGGCGCTCGTGCAGCGCTTCCACCCCCTCGGCCTCCGCCTCCGCCGCGAGTCGCTCCCGCAAGGCTTTGTCCCCCCCGCTCTTCCCGAAGGCGTAATTGTCAATGACGGCCTGCAGGTAAAGGCCCGTCCCCCCCACGAGGAAGGGAAGGCGCCCGCGGCTCCAAAGCTCTTTAATGACCCGCCGGGCGTCACGCTGGTAGTCGGCGACGCTGTAATCCTCGTCGGGATCCACCAGGTCGATGAGGTGGTGCCGCACCAGCCTCTGCTCCTCTGCGGTGGGCTTGGCCGTGCCTATATCCAGGCCGCGGTAGACCTGGGCCGAATCGGCGCTGATGATATCCGTTTCCAGGAGCGGGGCGAGGCGCATGGCCAGGGCGCTCTTGCCGGCGGCGGTGGGACCGGCAAGTACCAGCAGGGGTATCTTCTCGCTCACTGGCGTCCCCCTCCCTTGCGCAGAAATTTCTTGTCCAGTTCCGCGCGGTGTATTCGAATCACCGCCGGGCGGCCGTGCGGACAGCAGGCGCCGCCTGGAGTATTCGCCCAGTCCCGCAGCAACTGCTCCGCTTCGTCCCTGGAGAGCGGTTGCCGTGCCTTGATCGCCCCGTGGCAGGCGATTTTTTGCCAAAGGCGCTCCTCCATCGCCTCCCCCGGTTCGGGCTCCTCCTGGAGGAGATCCTCCAGGAAGGCGTATATCTCCGCTGCGCCGCCCTCCCGCATGAGGGAGGGAATAGCCCGGAGAATATAACTATTATCTCCAAAAGGTTCCAAGATAAACCCGGCTTCCTCCAGCAGGGGCAGGAGGGACTCCAGGCGCACTGACCAGGCCGGGGGCAGCTCCAGGTTGAGCGGCAGGGTCAGCTGCGCCGGCCTCAGGCCGCACTCGCCGGCGCGGAGAGCGTGGTAGAGCACGCGCTCGTGGGCGGCGTGCTGGTCGATGACGAGAAGCTCCTCCCCCTCCTGCGCCAGCAGGTAGCTGTGAAGGAACTGGCCGATGAGGCGGCAGCCCCCGGCGGCATCGCCGGGACTTGCTTCCGGGGCCGATGAGAAAGCGGCCGCGGTAAAAGAGGCGGCCGGCGCCGGTGCCGCTTCCCTGCTCTCTTTGCCCCTCCCGGGATCAAGCAGCTGCAACTGCTGGCGTCGCCACTCCCTCTGCTGCTCCTCCATCCAGCCGTGAGGAGGCCCTCCCGCCCCCGGCCGGCCCAGCAGGGCACGACGGGCCGCCCGGAAGACGAGTTCGTTGAAAATTTCCGGACGCTGAAAGCGGATCTCGCTCTTTGCCGGGTGGACGTTTACATCAAGCAGCTTCGGAGGCGCTTTCACGATGAGCACAGCCACGGGATGGCGCCGCCGCGCCAGCATGCCGCCGTAAGCCCGCTCCAGCGCCCCGGCCAGGAGAGGGCTCTGGATAACGCGCCCGTTGACGACGACGGTAATCCAGCGCCGGGAGGCCCGGCTAAAATGAGGTGCGCTGATATAGCCTTCCACGGCGAGGCCCAGCGAGGGTTGGCGGCCCTGCAGCGGGAGCATGGCCGCGGCGGCTTCGCTGCCGTACAGCGCTCCGATGGCGTGAAGGAGGAAGCCGTCTCCCGTTGTGCGCAACACCGTCTTCCCCTCGCTGGCCAGGGTAAAAGAGCAGCCGGGATGGGCCAGCGCCAAGGAGGTAAGCAGGGCGCTGATGCGGGCCAGCTCCTGCGGCTCCCCGCGCAGAAACTTCATGCGCCCCGGCGTGTTGTAGAAGAGGTCTTCCACGAGCACCTCCGTTCCCTCCGGCGCCCCCACCGCTTCGGGCGGGAAGATCGCTCCCCCCTCCACGCGGATTCGCGTGCCCGCAAAATCCTCCTTCCGCCGCGTGGTCAGGGTCACCCTGGAGACAGCGGCGATGCTCGGCAGCGCCTCGCCGCGAAAGCCCAGGCTGATGATGGCCTCCAGGTCTTCCAGCGAGGAAAGCTTGCTGGTAGCAAAGCGCGAAAAGGCCAGCTCCACCTCGTCGGGGGCGATGCCGCAGCCGTTGTCGGTTACCCTGATGGAGTGCTTCCCCCCGCCGGTGACGCTGATCTCAATGCGGGTGGCCCCGGCGTCGAGGGAATTTTCCACCAGCTCCTTCACCACCGAGGCGGGATGCTCGATGACCTCGCCGGCAGCAATCTTCTCGGCCACGCGTGAATCCAGTACGCGGATCATTTTCCCCGGCTCCCTGCCATTTAATTGATCTCTCCTCTGTTGTCTTCTTCTTGGAACAGCTTCTGCTGCAGCCGGTAGAGCTGCTGCAGCGCCTCCAGCGGGGTGATGCGATTGAGATCGAGCGCCTTCAGTTCTTCAACAACCTCCATAGCCCGCTCATCCTGCGGCGGCGCCTCCATGACCAGCGGGACCAGGCTGAGCTGGCTCCCCTTCGCCGCCGCCGTTTCCAACTCGGCCAGAATGGCCTCGGCCCGCAGCAGCACCTCCAGTGGGAGCCCCGCCAGCCGGGCCACGTTGATCCCGTAGCTCTTGTCGGAGCGCCCCGGCACCACCCGCCGCAGGAAGATGACCTCCTTCCCCTTCTCCTTGACGGCCATGGTGTAGTTCTTAATCCCGGGGAGCTCCTCCTCCAGCCTGGTGAGCTCGTGGTAGTGGGTGGAGAAGAGGGTCTTTGCCCCGATGCGGCGGCTGATATATTCAAGGACGCTGCGGGCGATGCTCATCCCGTCATAGGTGCTGGTGCCACGGCCGATCTCGTCGAGGATGAGCAGGCTCCTGTTGGTGGCTTCCTTGAGGATGGAAGCGGTCTCCCGCATCTCCACCATGAAGGTGCTCAAGCCGCTGCTGAGGTCGTCGCTGGCCCCGACGCGGGCAAAGATGCGATCGAGGATGGGCAGCTCTGCCTCCTTCGCCGGGACGAAGGAGCCCATCTGCGCCATGAGGCAGATGAGCGCGGCACTGCGGATGTAGGTGCTCTTGCCGGCCATGTTCGGCCCGGTGATTATGAGAATGGAGGCCTTCTCATCCATGAACAGGTCGTTGGGCACAAAGCGCTCCGCCGAGTTCTGCTCCACCACGGGGTGGCGCCCCCCCTTGATGCGGAGCCTGTTCTCCTCCGTAAAGCGAGGGCGGCAGTAGCGATAGCGTTCCGCCGCCTCGGCCAGGCTCTGCAGGCAGTCGAGCCGGGCCAGCTGCCCCGCCGCCGCCTGCAGCAGGGGGGCCTGCGCGGCCACCTCTTCGCGCAGCGCCTCAAAGATCTCGTACTCGAGCCGGCAGAGCTGCTCCCTGGCGCCGGTAATCTTCTCCTCCATCTCCTTGAGAGGCCCGGTGATGAAGCGCTCCGCGTTGACCAGCGTCTGGCGGCGCTGGTACTCCGGGGGGACCAGGCCCAGGTTGGGGCGGGTTACCTCGATGTAGTAGCCGAAGTTGCGGTTGTAGCCCACGCGCAGCGACTTGATCCCGGTGCGCTCGCGCTCCCCCTTCTCGAATTCCAGCAGCCAGCCCTTGGCGTCGCGGGCGATGCGGCGGAGCCTGTCCACCTCCTCGCTGCAGCCCTCCCGGATGAGGCCGCCCTCGCGCAGCTGCAGGGGCGGGTCGTCTACGAGGACGCTGCCGATGCGTTCGATGAGGGCGCTGAAATCGGGCAGCTGCCGCAGGGAGTGCAGCAGGGAGGAGCGGCATTCCCCCAGGAGCCCGGCCAGCGGCTCCAGCTTCTGCAGCGTCCCCTTCAGCGCCACCAGCTCGCGAGCGCCAATCCGGCCGCTGCAGAGGCGGCTGCAGAAGCGCTCTATATCCAGGACCTGGCGCAGGATGTCGCGCAGCTTCTTCCGCAGGAGGGGGTTCTGGAGAAGCTCCTCCACGGCGTCAAGGCGCTCTTCGATCATCTGCCGCCCTGTGAGCGGCTGCTCCACCCAGAGGCGCAGCAGCCGCCGCCCCATCGCCGTAAGGCAATGATCGAGCAGGCCCAGCAGGCTGCCCTGCCTCTTCCCCTCCCGGATGGTGCGGGTCAGCTCCAGGTTTCGCGCCGTGATCCCGTCCACGGTCATCCTGCCCCCGGGGGCGAGGAACTCCAATGTACGGAAGTGCCTCCCCCGGGCGGGGTGCTGCAGCATCTCCAGGTAGCTCAAGGCCAGGGCGGCGGCTGCCGCCGCTGCCGGGTAACGCGACAGGGAAAGATTCTCCCAGATTTCCTCTCCCCACTGCCTACAGATGAGGGTTCGCACCTGCTCCGGCGCGGCCTTATATTCGAAAACGGTGCTGGAAGCTTCGGCGACGCCCAGGTGGGGGCGGAGCAGTTCGGCGGCCTCCTGGGAGGTGTAGATGTATTCCGACGGCTGCAGCCGCTGCAGCTCTTCGGCCAGGTGCGCCGCCGCCTCCTCGCCGGACCACTCGTTGATCCTGAAATCGCCGGTGGATACGTCCACTGCCGCCAGGCCGAAGTAGGCGCCCTCCCCGCCGGGGAGTGAGGTGATCGCCGCCAGGTAGTTGTTCCTGCTCTCGTCGAGCATCTCGGAATCGGTAACCGTCCCCGGGGTGAGGATGCGGGTGATCTCGCGCTTCACCAGCCCCTTGGCCGTGGCCGGGTCTTCCACCTGCTCGCAGATAACTACCTTGAAGCCCTTGGAGAGGAGCTTGTTGATGTATGTATCCGCGGCATGTATAGGCACTCCCGCCAGGGGGATGGGATTATCCTTGTTGCTGTCCCGGGTGGTAAGGACAATATCCATGGCCTTGGCGGCAACGACGGCGTCGTCAAAAAAAATCTCGAAGAAGTCCCCCACCTGGAATAAGACTATCTTGTCCGGGTGCTGCTCCTTGATGGAGAGGTACTGCTTCATCATGGGGGTCAAGTCTTTCACGAGCCTGTTCACATCCTTGGAGTAAAAAGATCGAGCAGCAGAGGGCGCTGCGGCGTCACTGCTCTCCGGCCATGCGGAGGTAGCACTCCAGCACGGCGCGGCCCACAGGCAGGGCGTCGGTGGAGGCCCAGCGGCCCCCTTCAACCACCGCCGCCACCACGATGGCCGGTGCTTCCGCGGGGCCGTAGGTTACATACCAGCAGATATTCCCCTCCCCGCCCTCCGTTTCGGCGGTGCCGGTCTTGCCGGCCACGGTAAAGCCGGGCACAATCCCCGCGGCCCCCGGCGCATTCGCCCCGTGCAGCGTCTCCACCAGCGCACGGTGCACCGTCTTCACCACTGCCGCATCGAGGATGCTTTCCTTCCAGGGAGCGGGATCCTCGTCCATCAGAAGCCGGGGCTGCGGAATGGTGCCCCCTGCGGCAAAGGCGCAGTACAGGAGGGCCATCTGCAACGGCGTGAACATGACCTCGCCCTGCCCGTAGCTGCTGTCGGCAAGCTGGATCTCCGATTTGATCCCCTCGCGCGCCAGCCGGGAGCGGGCCACGGGAAGGGGGAGGGGAATCTCCTCCCCGATGCCGAAGCGCTTGCCGTACTCCACAAATTTCTCTTCCCCCAGGGCCAGGCCGGCCCGGGCAAAATAGATGTTGTCCGAATATTTCATCGCTTCGAAAAGGTCCACCCTCGTCAGCTCGGGATGAACCCGCCGCACGTAGTAATCCCCCCAGGAGGGCGAGGCCTGCCAGCGCTCCCCGGTAATATCCATCTTGGCGGCGGGATCGAGGACCTTCTCGGCCACTGCCGCCGCCGCGGTAAAGGGCTTGAATGCGGAACCCGGCGGGTAAACGCCGGAGAGAGCCCGGTTCAGGAAGGGCTTTCCCGGGTGCTCCTGCAGCTCCTGCCACTCCGCGGCGCTCATGCCGGCAATAAAGCGGTTGGGATCAAAGCCTGGGCTGCTGTAAAGCGCCAGCACGGCCCCGCTTTGCGGATCCAGGGCCACCACCGCGCCCCTTTTTGTCCCCAGGGCCGCAGCGGCGCATTCCTGCAGCTCCAGGTCGATGGTCAGCCTGACCTCCTCCCCGTCGCGGCGCTCACGCCGGGCAATCAGGGCCGCCTCGCTGCCGTCTTCCTCGAGGATGCGCAGGGTATAGCCCTTGCTCCCGGCAAGAAGCCGCTCCAGCGCCGCCTCCAGCCCGGACTTGCCCACGAGATCTCCCGCCGCGTATCCCTCGGCCTTCATCTCCTCCAGCTCGGCGGCGCTGATCTCGCCCAGGTAGCCGGTAAGGTGTGCGGCGACGGTCCCGGCGGGATAGCTGCGCCTCTCCACCTCGTCAATCATCACCCCGGGGATTTGCAGCAGCCGCTCCACGAGCTGCTCCTGCCCGGGAGCAAGCAGGGCCAGCGGCACGTAAAGCCCCTCGCGGACCCAGGGCTGGTGCAGCTTTGCCAGGATGGCCTCCCGGGAGAGGCCCAGCAGACCCTCCAGGGCGGCCGCCAGGGCCGCCTCGTCCTCGTAGCGGCCGGGGACGGCGCCGACTTCTTTAAACATTCCTGCTCCGGCCAGAACCTTGCCGTTCCGATCGGTGATGGCGCCTCGCCGCGGCAGCTCCACCTGCAGATCCACCCGGCGCTTGTCGGTGAGCTCCGGAAAGATGAGCCCGGGCTGCCACTGCAGCAGCCAGGGCGCCCCCCGTTTTTCACGGCTCATCTCCACGCGGTAGTGAACGGGGATGGAGCCCACGGTGGAGGTCTCCAGCCGCGCCACCAGCGATAACTCCACCCGGTGGCCTTCCGATGCGGTGCGCTCAATCTCCTCCACCACCACGCCCTCCAGGCCGATCCCCCGGCTGATGCTGCCGTAGCGTTCCACAAAGTACTCCTTGGTATAGGCTTCACGGGAACTGCTGCTCAGCAGCTCGTACATGGCCGGGTAATCCTGCGCCGCCCAGAGGGCGAAAAACTGCTCCGCCACCGCCTCCGGCCGAAGCCCCGTGCAGCCGGCCGGGACCAGCGCCGGCAGAAGCAGCGCCAGGACAAGGAAAAGAAAACGCCGTCGGCTACCGCCTTTCATGCCTCTCTCCTCCCCTTTCTCCGGCATTCCTGCCAAACCGACACAGCGCTCAAGCCGGTGCCTTCGCCGGTTCAAGCAGCTTTCCGGCTAGGTACCAGGTGTAGGCCGCGGTAATCTCCACCTCCACCAGCTTGCCGGTGAGGTCTTCCTCCGCGGCAAAATGAACCAGCTTGTTCGTGCGGGTGCGCCCACTCTGCATCGCCGGGTTGTTTTTGCTTTTACCTTCAACCAGCAGCTCCACCCTTTTGCCCACCAGGGTGCGGTTTATCTGCAGGCTGATCTCATTTTGCAACCGCGCCAGGCGGCGCAGGCGCTCCCTCTTTTCATCCGCCGGTATTTCTTCCTTTTTCATCTCCGCGGCGCGGGTTCCGCGGCGCGGGGAGTAGATAAAGGTAAAGGCCTGGTCGAAGCGGGCTTCCTCCACCAGGGCCAGGGTTTGCTGGAAATCCTCCTCCGTTTCGCCGGGGAAGCCGACCATGAGATCGGTAGTCAGGGCAATGCCCGGGATGGCCTCCCGCAGCCTTTCCACCAACTCGAGGTAGCGCTCGCGGGTGTAGCGGCGGTTCATCAGCTGGAGAATGCGGTTGCTACCGGCCTGCGCCGGCAGGTGCAGGTGCTCGCAAATCTTGCTGCCGCTGCGCATGGCCTTGATAAGGCGCGGTGAAAGATCCTTGGGATGGGAAGTGAGAAAGCGAATCCGGGAGAGCCCGTCAATGCGATCCAGCGCCTCCAGCAGGTCGGCAAAATCGCGCCCTTCATCCAGGTCATGGCCGTAAGAGTTCACGTTCTGCCCCAGCAGGGTTACTTCCAGGTAGCCCTTTTCGGCCAGGGAGCGGACTTCGCGGACGATCTCGTCAAAGGGGCGGCTGCGTTCCCGCCCGCGCACGTAAGGAACAATGCAGTAGGAGCAGAAATTGTTGCAGCCGTAGATTACCGGCACCCAGGCGCGAAAGCTGCTGGAGCGGCGCATCGGGAGCCCCTCTCGGCAGTCCCCGTTTTCTTCGATATCGATGAGGGGGCGGCGGCTCACTTGGGCTTGTTGCAGCAGCTGCGGGAAGCGGGGCAGGGCATGGGTGCCGAAAAAAAGGTTGACATGGCGAAAGCGCCGGGCCAGCTCCGCCGCCACATCAGGCTGCTGGATCATGCATCCGCCCACGGCAATGATCAGCGACTCCTTTTTCTCCTTCAGGCTTTTCAGCCGGCCCAGCAGGGCGGCCACCTTCTCCTCCGGCTTCCTGCGCACGGCGCAGGTATTGACGACAATGATGTCGGCTTCCTCGGGGCTTGCCGCAGGCCGGTAGCCCAGGCTCTCCAGCATCCCCGCGAGGACTTCCGTGTCAAACTCGTTGGCCTGGCAGCCGAAGGTGATGGTCAGGTAGCTTTTGTCGCCGCTTTCCGGTTGCAGGGGCAGTTCCATTTCCTGAATCTCTCTCGCCACCCTCCTCTCTCCTTTCTGCGTTCATTATACCAAAATTGCCGGCCGAGGAAAGGAGAAGGTGGCGGCTCCCGGCCGGCAAAATAAAAGAAGCAGAATGGCTTCTGCTTCTTCCCTGGCGGTCTTTTGTCCTTATTTTACCGGCATGCCCCCCGCCTGCCCTCGCCGCCTTCTTTTTTCGGCCGCATCGTTTCACAGCAGGTCTGGCTCGAGGTGGAGGCATTTTTCTCTCCCCGGCTCCCTTCTTTCCCTTCCGTGCCCGGCTCCTTGGCAAATTCGTAGGCCGTCCCGCGGAAGAGTTCGTCGTCGGCATCGCCGGCGAAGTTGTTCTTCACCCAGATCGTCTCGGCCGTGCAGTAATCGCCTTCATCCCAGTAGTGGCAGCTCTTTACCGTGCACCTTACTTCGGTCATTCCTTTAAACCTCCCCTGCAGCTCTTTTCTAGTAGGATTGCCGGGGGAAGAATGCAATATCCTGTCATTATTTGCCACTTTAAGGTCGCCATCTCCATGCCGGGAGAGCTTTGTTGAAGGATTTTTATGATTTTAACCGAAAATTAAAATATCCGGCGAAGGAAATAAGTTCCGGGAGAAAACTTTTTTAAGGGGCGAGACGATGCAACGCTACAGGTGGGCAGCCTTCCTGGCAGTGAGCATGCTGACCATGCTGGGGCTGCTTTACATGCAGTACTATTCCGAGATGCAGAGGGAAAAGTATGAGCAGCTGACCCGCCAGATCAACGAACTGAAAGAGATATACGAGAGCACCGCCCGGGAACTGACCGAAGTGCATGAAGAAAACCGCGCCCTGCTCCGCGACCTGGAGGAGGCCCTGACCAGGATAGAAACAGTGGAACAGCGAAACAGCGAGCTGGAAACCATACTCTTCAACCAGCGTCAAACCTACCAGAATGCCGTCTCCATGCGCGGTTCCACCATGCCCGTGCTCACCAAGTCCAGCTTCACGGCAAAGCAGTACGAGCGGGCCTGGAACAGCCTGGGCGCCCATGGACTGAAGGGCACGGGGCCATTCCTGGTGCGTGCCGAAGAGCTTTACGGCGTGAACAGCCTCGTTCTCGCAGCCATCGCCTACCTGGAAAGCGCCGGGGGGATGTCCAAGCTGGCGCGCGAGAAGAACAACCTCTTTGGCCTTGGTGCCGGAGGCGCCAACCCCTACCAGAATGCCCTCCTTTTCTCCTCCAAGGAGGAGTGCATCTATTACGCCGCCAGGTTGCTGCGCAACAGCTACCTGATCCGTGGTTCGCGCAACTACGGGGGAAATAATCTCCAGGCCATCGGTCCCCGCTATGCCGAGGACCCTCTCTGGGCGGAGAAGGTGGGCCGGGCCATGTCCAAGATCGCCCGCGCGGCCATCCCCGGCGGCAGGTAAGTTGAACGCCGGAGGCTGCCGAAAGTTGGCCGCCCAAAGAACTTTTTGCCGAATCCTGCGCTCGCCCGGGCAATAATCGCTGCCCGGTTTCTTTATTCCTCCTCCCCCATCTTTAAACGTCTTCTTCTGCTACTGTGTTGCAGCGCATAGAATTATACTGCCATGGTTTCCGCCAGCCTCAAATCTTCTCTCATCCGGGGAACGGTTCAGCTGGCCGCGGCCGGAATACTCGTGCGCATCATCGGGCTGCTCAACCGGATGGCCCTCTCCCGCATCATCGGCGCCGAAGGGCTGGGGCTCTACCAGATGATCCTGCCCCTTTATGCCCTGTTGGCCGTGATTGCCGGCCTCGGCCTTTCCGGGGCCGTGACCAAGATGGTCGCCGACCGCAGCGCCACCGGCGATATCGCCGGCCGGAGAAGGGTTCGCCAGCTCTCCCTGCGCCTTGTCCTCGTCGCCGCCGCCGCCATCACCGCGCTCCTCCTGCTGGCGACTTCTTTGCCGCTCACCTTTATCCCCGACCGGCGTATCATCGGCATGTTGCGCCTCATGCCGGTGGCATACATCTTTGCCGCCGTCTCCTCCATTTTGCGCAGCTACAGCCAGGGCCTGGGAAACATGGCCCCCACGGCCCTATCTCAGGTGGCCGAGCAGCTTGCCCGCGTCGTCGTGGGGCTTGCTGCCGCCTATTTTCTGCTTCCCCGCGGCATGGAGAGCGCCCTTGCCGGCCTGGTGGGTGGAATCATTGCCGGCGAAATCGCCTGCCTGGGAGTGCTCTGCTTTATGCAGCCGGCAGAAGTGAAGGCGCCGCCGCCGCGGCGCCCGCCATCGTTTTCGCTGCTGAAAGAGATCTTCTCCTTGGCCCTGCCGACCCTGCTCCTGCGCCTGGGCACCTCCGTTACCCAGACGGTGGAGTCGCTCATGATCCCGGCGCGGCTCCAGGCAGCCGGCTTCAGCGCCGCCAGGGCGACCAGCCTCTTCGGGGAGCTGGCCGGGATGGCGCTGCCCCTGCTCTTCCTGCCCACCGTGTTAATAATTCCTTTAAATACGACCCTCGTTCCCGCCGTGGCCGGCGCAACTACCCTGCGGCAGCGCGGCCGCCTGGAAATGCTGGTAAAGATGTCGCTGTGGGGAACGCTGGCCGTGGGCTCGCTGGCGGCGGCGCTGCTCTACCTGGCCGCCTCCCCCCTTGCGGCCATCCTCTATGGAAGCACCGCCTCTGCGGGGCTGGTTTCCCGGCTGGCCCCGGCGGCGCCCTTTGCCTACCTGCAGTTCACCACCGCCGCCATCCTGCACGGCATGGGCCTTCCGGCTGTCGCCGTGGCCACCGATCTGCTGGGAACGGCCATCAGCCTGGCCATGATTTATCACCTTGCCGCCCTCCCCAGCTGGGGCATCAACGGGGTCATCTTCGCCTACACCGCCTGCTATCTCTTTGTCTCCCTTCTCGATTGCCTCCTCATCCGCCGTTTTGTCAATAAGATATAAGGCGGCAGCCCAGGCCGGAGATAGGTATGAAAGCGGAGGGCGAACGCCGGGACTGCCGGCCGTTTAAGTGCACCTGCCTTCACTTTCTTCTTTTTTTGAGGTAGAGGCATGCCAGTCCGGCGGCGCAGAGCAGCAGCGGCGGCCAGATCCAGGGGGAGAGGGAGGTGAGAATTCTCAAGAGGAGAAGCAGCAGACCGGCTGCCCCGGTCAAAATGATGCTCCAGCCGATAATCCAGAGGCTGAAGAGGGCGCCCCCCAGGGCGGTGGAGGCGAGAAAAACAAGGAAGTTCATGTGCATGGCCCCGGCGGGAAAGGAGATGAAGGTGCGCGTCACCCCCCAGAGCTGGCCGGCAAAGATGGAGTAGGTGCCGTATTTCTCCATGAAAGCGTAAATCTTCTCCAGGCGCGGCGGACGCCGGGGCGGCGGCGCCGC
>Ga0209537_1000342_pt1 | contig 57304 bp, 52 predicted proteins | sample BioPla4DNA1_FD_187698 | JGI IMG/M metagenome (GOLD analysis project Ga0209537, IMG submission 187698) | Biogas fermentation microbial communities from Germany - Plant 4 DNA1 (SPAdes) (version 2) | ecosystem: Engineered > Bioreactor > Anaerobic > Digestate | place: Bielefeld, North... | reverse complement strand
ATCAGTATGCTGTTGACATTGATTGCCGGAGTTATTCCATCTCGCAGCGCAGCTAAGAAGGACCCTGTTGTGGCCTTAAGAACAGAATAAAATCAATTTGCGGATTCTTAGGAATCCGCATTTTTTATATATTTAAATCATCAGTAATTTTACATGTAGTTTAAGAAAGATATTCATATTATAAGGATTTGATATTGTTTTTGGATTGGATTACAATAATGTAAGACAGTAGAAAATTGTAATTTTACGGGCAATTTATTTCAGCTTTAATTCAGAATTATATAGTATCATTATAAGATAGGAATACTGGAGGTGAAGCACCTTGAAGATATTAGTTATTGAAGATGAAAGTTTACTAGCTGATTCTATTAAGTCATTTTTGACCACAAAAGGTTTTGAAGTTGATGTTGCTTATGATGGAGAAGAGGGAAAGGAATATGCAGAATTAGGTATTTATGATTTAGTAATTCTGGATATTATGTTGCCTAAAATAGATGGATATAAAATCGCTAGAAGAATTCGTGCCAAGCATTTAGGAACACCAATATTAATGTTAACCGCAAAATCCGAATTGGAAGATAGAATTGCTGGTTTGAATTCCGGTGCAGATTATTACTTGACAAAACCTTTCGACACTAGGGAACTTTTGGCATGCATCAATGCCTTATTACGGAGACAAGGTGCCCATGTAGATGAGATAACATTTGGAAATACAACATTAGATCTCTCTTCTGCTATGTTGATTTGTGGTAAGAACAATGTTAGGCTTTCTGCAAAGGAATTTGATTTAATGCGGTTACTCTTTCAGGCTGGAGAAAAGAATTTATCAAAAGAGCTGCTTCTTACTAGAGTATGGGGCTACGATTCAGATGCAGTGGAAAACCATGTGGAAGTCTATATCGGTTTTTTGAGGAAGAAACTGGCCAGTATTGGTTCCAATGTTAAGATAGAGGCAATACGAAGGTTAGGATATCACCTGGGGGTAAGTAAGGATGATTAAAAAATTACGTTTTAAATTCGTTATGATTAATATGACTATCGTAACTATAATGCTTTGCGTTATATTTGGGTTGATTTTTCATTTTACTAGAGCAAACCTTGAGGCAGAGAGTATTAGTATGATGAAAAGTATTGCTAATCAGCCATTTCAGTTAGAGATACCAAATGAACTTGGAAATGATGTACGATTGCCCTATTTTGCTATACAGCTAAGCCGACGGGGTGAGTTGGTGGCCACCGGTGGAGGATACTATGATCTATCTGATCAAGATTTTTTATATGATCTTATCGATGAAACTTTTACATCTCCTAAAAATCTTGGTGTTATAGAAGAATATAATTTACGATATTATCGAGTTGATACGCCATTATATCGATGCTTGGTATTTGCGGATATTACCAGTGAACGTGCTACTTTAGATAACTTAATTAAATCTAGTATCTTCATTGGAGTAATAAGTTTTTTGATTTTTTTATCCATAAGTGTTTTGCTGTCTAAGTGGGCGGTAAAACCGGTGGATTTAGCATGGAAACAGCAACGGCAGTTTGTGGCAGATGCCTCCCATGAACTTAAAACGCCGCTAACGGTTATTATGACAAATGCGGAACTTGCGCAAAGCCCTGAATATGATGAAGAAATTAAGGAGAAGTTTATAAATAGTATCTTAACCATGTCACAGCAAATGCGGGGATTAATTGAAAAAATGCTGCAGCTTGCAAGAGCGGATAATGTTGAGTCAAAGGAGATTATAGAAGTTGTGGATTTTAGCAAGCTAGTATCCGATGCAATTCTCCCTTTTGAACCAGTTTTTTTTGAGAGAAAACTGAACTTGAAAGTGCAGATAGATAATAGCATTAAAGTTAAAGGGCAAGAAGCTCAACTATATCAGTTGATGGATGTTTTACTGGATAATGCTCAAAAATACTCTAAAGCTGATGGAACTACATGGGTAAATCTAAGAAAGTATAGAAAAGGGCATTGTTTATTAGTTGTAGCAAATGAAGGTAAGAGTATCTCACCGGAGGAAGCCCAAAATATATTTAAGCGATTTTACCGAGGGGATCAAGCACGAAGTAGGACCGGTAGTTTTGGTTTGGGGCTATCCATTGCTGAGAGTATAGTAAAGCGACATAGAGGTAAGATTTGGGTAGAAAGTAGAGATGGAATAAACTGTTTTTATGTTGAACTACCCTGTGCCTAAAGGAAATTAGTAATAGGATGAAGTATGCATAGATGCAATCTTCATCCTTTTTTGATATCTATAAGCTCTGTAGAGTGTCACAATATACTTAAATATTTACAAAAATTATCATCTCCTAGAAATTCTGAAAAAATTTTCAGCGTCATTTCAGCCTTAAATAATATAATTAAGATGCTTGCTCAGTTAAAAGCAAAGATAGGAGGTTAATTATGATATCTGTTGAACATTTAACAAAATGTTATGGTGATTTTACCGCTGTTAATGATCTTTCTTTTCAGATTGATGAAGGTCATGTATATGGCTTTCTTGGACCTAATGGAGCTGGAAAATCTACAACCATGAACATAATGACAGGATGTCTGTCAGCAACATCAGGACATGTAAAAATTGATGGTTATGATATTTTTGAAGATCCTTACAAGGCAAAGAAGCTTATAGGTTATCTTCCAGAACATCCGCCATTGTATATGTCTGAAACACCTTTGGAATATTTAAAATTTGTAGGTGAAGCTAAAGGATTAAGAGGAGAAGAACTTAGGAAACAGATTGATGAAGTAATAGAGAGAACTAAACTTACAGATGTTAAAAATCGCCGTATTTCAGCACTCTCTAAAGGGTACAAGCAGAGGGTGGGGATCGCTCAGGCCCTTCTTGGAAATCCTAAGGTAATTATTCTTGACGAACCTACCGTAGGTCTTGATCCAATTCAGATTATCGAAATTCGTGAGCTAATCAAGGAACTTGGAAAGACACACACGGTAATATTTAGCTCCCATATTTTATCTGAAGTACAGGCAATCTGTGACAGAATATTAATAATTTCGAAAGGAAAGCTAATTGCCTTTGGTGAAACAGAAAATCTTGAAAAAATGATGTTAGTACCAAGTGAGATAATCATTACAACGGATGCTACTGAGGAAGAAATCAAAAATATATTAGGAGATATCAAACATATTATCGATATTAGCTTTGAGGAAAGAAAAACGGAATATGTTGTTGCTCATATAAAAACAGACCATGATGTTATTTATGATATTTCAAGAGCCATTTTTAATGCATTTGCAGCAAGGGGTAAGGTATTGCTGGAAATGACATTGAAAAAGGCAAATTTGGAAGATGTCTTCCTTGAACTTACAGAAAACAGTAACAAAGAGAATGAAATTTTAGAAAAGGACGATGATAGCGAAATAATAGAAAGTGAGGAGGCAGACGAATGATAGCTGTTTTGAAACATGAATTGCGAAGTTATTTTAACTCTTTGACAGCATATGTTTTTGGAGCCTTTCTATTGGCCTTTGTAGGAATCGGATCAATGCTGTATAACATACAGGCTGCAGTAAGCAACTTTGAATATGTTCTTAGTTTTGGTAGTCTTATATTTGTTGTAATAGTACCAATTTTGACTATGCGTATAATTGCAGAGGAAAAGAAGCAAAAGACAGATCAACTATTGTATTCACTACCAATCAGCAGCACAGAAGTAATCCTAGGTAAATTTTTTGCATTATTGGCTATTTATCTAATACCATTATGCATTATTAGTATATATCCTTTGATATTTTCAAAGTACGGAGATGTATATTTACTGACATCTTATGGTTCTATTTTAGCATTCTTTATTATGGGAAGTGCCCTAATTGCTATTGGCATGTTTATTTCTTCTCTAACTGAAAATCAGGGATTAGCAGCAGGTATTGGTATTGCTGTAATTTTACTAAATTACTATAGCGTTAGTATATCAGAATATGTATCTTCTAAAGCTATAGGTTCTCTTATAGTAATGTGTATAATTTTATTTGTTATTGGTATTATCATTGATCATTTGACAAAAAATTCATACCTTGGCTATGGATTTTCTATAATAGCTATAGCTGCCACTTTGATTACATATCTTATTGACGCTAAAAAATTCGAAGGTTTGTTGCCAAGTATTATGAAGAAGCTGTCACTCTTTGAGCGATTTTATGCTTTTGTAAATGGAGTTTTTGACATGACAGCTATTGTATACTATTTAACAATTATTGTATTCTTTTTATTCCTATCTGTACAATCACTTGAGAAAAGGAGGTATAACTGATGAAAAAAATAGAAAACTTAAAATCTTTCTGGCGTACAGAAAGAAACCGAATTGCTTTTCGGGGCGGTTCCTATTCTCTTATTATAACCGCAGTAGTGTTGGCTATTTTGATAGTAGCAAATATTTTTGTTTCTTCTTTGCCTACAACCTTAACTAAATATGACATCAGTTCCTCAAAACTATATTCCATTACTAGCAATACTAAAGTGGTGGTTAATGGATTAAAACAGGACGTAAATATTTATTGGATTGTACAAGCGGATAAAGAAGATAAGGTAATAGAAAATCTATTAAGTAAATATGATAGTCTTTCTGATTATATTCATATAATTAAAAAGAATCCGGATGTATATCCTACATTTGCAAAACAGTATACCGATGAAGAGGTTGCTAATAACAGTTTAGTTGTAGAAAGCGGAAATAGAAGCCGTTTTATAAGTTACAATGATATTTATGTTAGAGAAGCAAGTGTTAATGCTTATTCCAATAATGCATCCTTTGATGGAGAAGGGGCTATTACATCTGCTATAGACTATGTAGTTAAGGAAGAACATCCACAGATGTATGTTTTAGAGGGACATGGTGAAGCTGAGATTCCATCTACATTAAGCAATCAGATTGAAAAAGATAATATTGAAGTTGAAAAATTGTCACTATTAAAGGTAGATTCCATTCCTGAGGATGCAGATGTGATTATGATCTATGGGCCAAGTAGTGATATTTCTGAAGAAGAAAAGAAGTTATTATCAGACTATGTTAAAAATGGTGGGAAGCTAATGGTAATGGCAGGACCAACCAAGGATGGAATTCTCATAAATTTATATAGTCTATTATCAGAATATGGTGTGGAAACTAATGAAGGTATTGTTATTGAGTCAGACAGAGAGCATTATGCCTTCCAGCAACCTTATATATTGTTGCCAGATATGGTAAGTCATAAAATTACAGATTCTTTGATTAAAGAAAATTATTTTCCAATAATGCCGATTGCTCAAGGCCTTACTATAAAGGAAACTTCAACTATTGGAACAGTAACTGCACTGCTTAATACCTCTGATTCTTCTTTTAGCAAAACAGCAGGATACAGTATAACTAGTTACGATAAAGAAGCAGGAGATATTGATGGACCTTTTACTGTGGCAGTATCTATTGACAGTAGTAATGGCGGTGCTATTGTTTGGTTTACATCATCAAACTTCTTGGATGATATGTACAATGCATATTCATCTGGGGCTAATGTGGATTTGGCAATGAATTCGCTGTCTTCATTAGTAGGAGAGAATGAAGCATTAGCAATTCGTAGCAAGTCACTTGATTATAATTATTTGACTATCAGTGATTCTACTTCTTCCATGTTGAAAGTCATAATGATTGGTGTATTCCCACTTCTTTATCTAATTGTTGGAATTTGTGTGGTTCTGAGAAGAAGGAGGATGCAAAATGAAACGATCTAAAAAGTTAATCTTTTTATTAGGAATTTTAGTTGTAATTTGCGTTGCAACAGTTCTTGTAAGAGGTATTGAAGACCGAAAAGAAAAGATTAAAAACAGTGATAAGATCATTTTAGACATATCTAGAGATTCAGTAAAAACTTTATCCTGGGAATATGAGTCAAATTCCTTTGCCTTTCACAAAGATAAAAAATGGTTGTACGATAAGGATGAGGCTTTTCCTGTAAATGAAAATAAAATCAATCAGCTTTTACGACAGTTCGAGCAATTTGGTGCAGCCTTTATTATTGAAGATGTTCAGGACTATGGTCAGTATGGTCTTGATGATCCAATTTGTACTATCAAATTCTCAACAGAGGAAAAGTCCTATGAAGTTAAGTTAGGGGACTACAGTACTATGGACTCACAACGCTATGTATCCATCGGCGATGGAAATGTTTATCTAGTAAAAAATGATCCATTGGAAAAGTTTAATGTGAGCTTAAGGGATATGATTAATAACGATAAGACACCGGTATTTAGCAATGTAGATGTTAAAGATATTAAATTTGCAGGAATAGAAAATTATAACATTGTATATGAAAAAGATAGCGGCAACAGTTATAATCCTGATGATGTATATTTTGCAGAACAGCATGGAAAAAAACTACCTCTTGATACTTCTAAAATTGATAGCTATTTAAACAGTATCAGTTATTTAGATCTAACTAATTATGTAACCTATAATGCAACAGATGAGGATTTGCAAAAATATGGTTTGAATTCACCAGAACTTACAGTAACTATAAATTACACTTCGAAAGATAGTGAGGATAAAGAAACTTCGGGTACCTTTATATTGAATATAAGCCGTGATCCAGAAGAAAAGAAAGCTGCAGAAGCATCTAAGGATAAAGAAAAGGATAGCTCTGAGGAAGAAGAAATTACCGCCTATGCAAGAGTGGGAGAGTCTAAGATTGTATACAAGATTCCATCAGATTCCTACAAGAAGTTGATAGATGCCTCTTATAATTCACTTAGACATAGTGAAGTACTTTCAGCAAAAATTGATGATATTAGTAAATTTGTTATAGCATTAGAAGGTAATGAATACACCATCACATCTGAGAAAAAAGATGATAAGCGTATCTATTATTATAATGATAAAGAGATTGAAATTAATAATTTAAAAAATGTCCTTGAAAATCTGAAATCAGACAGCTTTACTGATAAAGAACCAACAGACAAGGAAGAAATAAGATTGACCTTGTCCTTAGATAAGGAAAACTCTCCGGAAATAAAGATTGTTTTCTATAGATATGATGGAACTTATTGCCTTGCAGAGGTTGATGGAAAACCGGTATCACTACTTAAACGTTCTGATGTGGTAGATTTAATTGAAGCCGTTCATAGCATTGTATTAAACTAGCTTGTATAATAAGTTTGATTACTACTGTAATATAAATATAAAGTCCGCAGTTTTTTATGATTGCGGACTTTATTTATTAAATAATGGTGAAATTAAAAATGAGGGGTGTTTGTTAGGTTACAATTACTTGTTAATATTGGAAATAATTTAAAGGGTAAAATAAAGAATGTAATAAATAATATGACAACATACGACATAATAATATATTTATTGACAGTTGCATATAACAAATTGTATTATGAAATAGCATAACCTTTGCTAGATGAACTTTAGAGAGTAACATATCTGAAAGATAAGTGTTTTCTTGATAAACGAACTAATTATAATATTATTTAATAGTGTAATCTTTGTTTAAGTACATAAAAAATGATGAGACTTAATATATTTTTATACAGGTTATTATGATAGCAACAGCATCTTTTAGAATCTAAGAGAATGCTTAACTATCAAAAAATAGATTAAGAACTTAAATAATCAAATAACAAAAGAGGAACAAAAGGAGAATAATAAAATGAAATGGTTTTATAATATGAAAATTGGTGCAAAACTCATTCTTAGTTTTGTTATTGTAGCTGTAGTATCAGGTATTGTTGGATTTATAGGAATTATAAATATGAAAGAAATGAATAATAATGATAAGGTTCTTTATGATAAAATGACTGTTCCTCTTTCTGATGTAGCACAAATATCTTCTTTATTTCAGAGAGCAAGAGTGAATGCCCGTGATTTTATACTACTAGAGGATCCTAATGAAATAGAAGAAACATACAAAAAAGTACAAAGTTTTTTAGAGGAAATGAATACCCATGCTGAAAGCTTCAAAAAATCAATTGTTCAAAAAGAAGTTGAAGTAGCTTTCAAAGAGTATTCAGAAGTATTAGATGAATATAAAGAGGACTTAGATGAATTATTAGTCCTTGCTTTAGCTAATAAAGATGATGAAGCCTTTGTTTTTACAAAAGGGGATTATCAGAATACCTCAGATGATCTACGAATTGCAATTGATAAGCTTGTGGAATTAAAGATACGTGGTGCAGAGAATCAATCCGTTTCTAATATGAGCACATCACGAAAGTCAGTAATTACAATGGGGTCAGTTGTAACATTGGCTATGTTAATGGCAATTGCTCTGGGTATCTTTACTAGTAATATTATAGGTAAACCAATAAGAAATGTTGCTGAAGCAGCTGACAAGATAGCAGATGGAGATTTAGATGTATATATTGATATTGATACAGATGAGGAAATAGGACAACTAGCTAATTCTTTCAACAGAATGTCAAATAATCTTAATGAGTTACTATTAAATATTAATATAGCAGCTGAACAGGTTGCCGCTGGTTCACTTCAGGTATCTGATTCAAGTATTGCACTTTCTAAAGGAGCAACAGAACAAGCTTCTACAATAGAAGAACTAACTTCAACATTAGAAGAGATAGCTTCACAAACAAAACTCAATGCGGATAATTCTAATGGGGCAAATTGTCTTGCTGAAGAGGCAAAAGAAAATGCGGTACAAGGAAATGTTCAAATGAAAGATATGCTAAAAGCAATGGAAAAAATAAATACTTCCTCTAATAATATATCCAAGATTATTAAAGTTATTGATGATATTGCTTTTCAAACCAATATATTGGCTTTAAATGCAGCAGTGGAAGCAGCAAGAGCAGGACGGTATGGAAAAGGATTTGCTGTTGTGGCGGAAGAGGTTAGAAATTTAGCTGTAAGATGTGCTAGTGCTGCAAAGGAAACGACAGAAATGATTGAAGATTCTATTAAAAATGTGAATGCGGGTACAGTAATAGCTAAAGAGACATATGAAGCCCTAAATAATATAGTTGATGGCATTTCTAATGTGGCAAAATTAATAGGAGAGGTTGCTGTTGCATCAAATGAACAAGCCACTGGTATTGATCAGGTAAATCGAGGAATTATGATGGTGTCAGAAGTAGTACAAAGTAATTCAACAACTGCTGAAGAAAGTGCTGCCGCTAGTGAGGAGCTTTCTAACCAGGCTGAGTTGTTGAAACAGCAAGTGGCTAAATTCAAGTTAAGAAAATCAAGGAATAGTACAATTTCACATGGAGAAATTGGGAATTTAGATTTGAGCAAAATAGAGATCTTAAATAATAAGTTAGATAATCAGGGTGCCTAATTTGGGCATCCTTTTATATTAAAATTTTTAATTTATTAATAATTATAGGTAAATCTGAATGATTGGTGATATCTAAAGTAATATAAAATGTAATATGAAATAAGGTATATATAAATATTTAAACAAACGACATTATATGACACAATAAGTTAAATATTGACAAGTTGCATGGCGGATTGTATGATAAAGAAGTATAATAATTATAAAGGAAGTTTGTGTAAACATATATATGAAATGGAAAGGGGTGCTTTTTACCTTTACAAAAAATTATTATCAATATGAATGTTGTAAAAGTAGATAAGTTTCATGAACTGCTTGGAGAAATAATGTCTGTTTAGAATTGGGGACTTAATTATTGATTGAAATAAAAAGGGGTAAAATCAACAGAAGATAAATAATAGGAGGATGGTAATATGAAATGGTTCTACAATATGAAAATTAGTGCAAAACTTATTCTAAGTTTTGTAATCGTTGCTATAATATCAGGAGTTGTTGGAGTTATAGGAATTATAAATATAAACAAAATGAATCATTATGATGATATTTTATATACTAATATGACGGTTCCTCTTTCTGAAGCATCACAATTGTCTTCCTTATTTCAAGAAGCACGAGTAAATGCTAGAGATTTAATTTTAAGAGATAATTTGGATGAAATAGAGGAGAAATATAAAACTATTGAAAAAATATTGGATGAAATGAATGACTATGCGGAAAGCTTCCAAAAAACAATTGTACAAGCAGAAGTAGAGACAGCTTTTCAAAATTATTTAAAGGCATATGATAATTACAAAGAAGATATTAAGCAAGTATATGCCCTTTCTTTGGAAAATAAAGATGATGAAGCATATACTTATTTGCTAGAAAATAACCTTCTGACTGCTAATGAGTTGCGAGATGCAATAGAAAATATTGTAGAATTAAAGGTTAATGGAGCGAAGAATCAGACAAGCACAAATACGAAAATAGCAAATGAGTCAGTAATTATCATGATTGTTGTTGTAATAGTAGCAGTGTTAATAGCGATTTCTCTTGGAGTATCCGTTAGCAGTATCATAAGTAAACCGGTGAGAAAGATAGGAGAAGCAGCAGATAAGATAGCAGATGGAGATTTAGATGTATATATTGATATTGATACAAAGGAAGAAATAGGACAATTGGCAAAATCCTTTAACAGGATGGCTAATAATCTTAATGACTTAATTCACAATATAAATTTAGCAGCTGAACAGGTTGCTGCTGGATCAATACAACTTTCTGATTCAAGTGCTTTACTATCTCAAGGATCAACAGAGCAAGCTTCTACAATAGAAGAATTAACTACATCATTGGAAGAGATAGCTTCTCAAACAAAACTTAATGCGGATAATTCTAATGAGGCAAGCACCCTTGCTGTAATGGCAAAAGATAATGCCATACAAGGAAACGATCAAATGAAAAACATGTTAAAGGCAATGGAAGAAATCAATCATTCCTCTAATAATATATCTAAGATAATTAAAGTTATTGATGAAATTGCTTTCCAAACCAATATATTGGCTTTAAATGCAGCGGTAGAAGCAGCAAGAGCAGGACAGCATGGAAAAGGATTTGCTGTTGTAGCAGAAGAGGTTAGAAACCTTGCGGCGAGAAGTGCTAGTGCTGCAAAGGAAACTACAGAAATGATTGAAGATTCCATCAAAAATGTTAATGCTGGTACAGCAATAGCAAAGGAAACATCAGAGGCTTTAAATAATATTGTTGATGGTATAGCCAAGGTAGCCAAGCTAATAGGAGATATTGCTGTTGCTTCTAATGAGCAAGCTAATGGTATTGAACAGGTAAATAAGGGAATTGTGATGGTATCAGATGTTGTACAAACTAACTCAGCAACCTCTGAAGAGAGTGCGGCAGCCAGTGAAGAGCTTTCTAGTCAGGCGGAGTTATTAAAACATGAAGTATCAAAATTTAAGTTAAGAAAATCAGGTTATAGTACAATATCTTATGGAGGAATAGGCAGTAGTTATTCAAGCAAAATGGAGAATATGAATAATATGTCAGATAATAAGAAAGTTAATTCAAGGAATGAGCATTCAGATAATTCAAATAGTAAAACACAGAGAATTCTTTTAAGTGAAAAGGAATTTGGAAAGTATTAAATTTAGAACTAGTAAAAATATGTCTTATTAAGGGATACTAACCCTTGGTAAGACATTTTTTCTTATCTTCTATTAATTCAGCTTTTGTTATAAGAAAGGTTATTTTTAAAATGATTTACTTTAATGGCAATAATGGGATAAATGAACTTATATCAGAGAAGTGTTGGAAGTTTAATGATTATATTAATTAGAATAAAAATTTCTAAAAATTAAATATATATAATTGTCGAATCAACTTGTATTAATTTCTGAATTGTCGTATAATTAACAATGTGATATCACATAAAATATAGTTTATAAATCAATAAAGATAAAGTTGGCCAAAGCTAAGAATACAGAGGTATAAGGCTCCAAATCATTATGAAGTCTATATGAAGCCATCATACCTGTTAATATGTGGGTAAATACCACTATTTACAAATATTAAATATACTATTAAAATTTAAGATCAATAAGAAATTACGAAAATAGTTAAAAGTTGCTCTAATTAATTCAATCAAATAATGAATTTGTTAACATATTCTTAATTGCAAACGTTTATTTTGAAATTAAGGAGGGGCTAATTTGAAACTTAGAACGCGATTATTCATAATGCTATTAACTACTAGTTTAATTCCATTATTAATTTTCTCTATTATTTCCCTATCATTTTTTATTTCGAATTCTAAAGCTGATACATATAAAATTAATCAAGAAAAATTAGAAATTGCAAAGTATGAAATTAATGGCATGCTTGATAAGAATATCAATAATCTAAATATTTTGGCCAATCAACCGGCAATTCGGAAATTCGAATTAGATGATGCAAGAGAAATTCTTGTAGATGCGGTTAAAGTTAATACAGATCTTAGTATTGCTCTTACTAATTATTGGGGAGAACAAGTAGTTAAAAGTAATGATGAAAACTTTGCTAACGTTTATGACCGGGAATTTTTTCAGAAAGCTAGGGATGGAAAAGAAAATTATATATCTGATGTTCTTCCTTCAAAGGTTACAGGTAATTTAAATATAGTTATTTCAACACCAGTTCGTGATATGTATAGCAATATTGTTGGAGTTCTAGAAGCAAGCACTGAGCTCAATAAAATTAGCAACTACGTCACATTTCTTTCAGACGAGGATTCAACTGTATATGTTCTTTCTAGGCAGCGTACTGTACTGGCTCATCCTAATATGGAATATGTAGAAAATCAAGAGGATTTTACTAATTTAGAATTTGTGAAAAAAGCTAATGCGGAGCAAGATATTACTTTAAAAACTAAAAATATTAAGGGTGAAACAGTTATTGTTAGCTGTGCATTAAATGAGCAAACCGGTTGGCTGATTGTAGTAGAAACACCTTTTTCTGTTGCTATGTCTTCTGCTTATAGACTTTTGAATATATCTATTGCTTTATTCATTGCTGTTGCTATTATTGTAGTATTATTAGGTCTTTTATTATCAAAAGGATTCACTAAGCCACTGGTTAATTTATCAGCTATAATTAAAACAATTGCTGCAGGAGATTTAAAAGAGTTTGATATTAAGACTAAATCAAAGGATGAAATTGGTGAGCTTTATCAAAATATTAAGATAATGACTGGAAATTTAAGGGGGCTTGTGGTGGAGATTCAAAACGCTGCCTCCATGTTAGCTGCTCATTCTTTGCAATTATCCGCCACAACGGAAGAAACCACTGAAAGCTTAACACAAGTTGTTACTACTATTAACGAATTGGCAGAGGGAAATAGTAGTCAAGCCTCAATGGTCCAAGCTTCCACGGATGCTATTACTGGCGTTAGTGATATTGTTTCAATATCTACTGTAAAAACAGAAGTAGCAGCAGAAAAGGCAAAAGAATCCTTAGAACTTGCTAAGGAAGGGCAAAGGGCTATCGAACAACAAAGTGAAAAAATTGAAGAGAATAATAAGTATACTTATGCTGTTGGTGAATCAATACAGCAGCTGGCTACAATGGCAGATGAGATTCGTAATATAATTGCTACAATTAACAATATTGCTGGACAAACTAATTTATTAGCCTTAAATGCTTCTATAGAAGCAGCTCGTGCTGGTGAAGCAGGAAGAGGATTTGCTGTAGTAGCGGATGAAATTCGTAAATTAGCAGAGCAATCCACTGAATCTACTAAAAAGATTGAAGATATTGTGAATAGCATTAATGTTAGAGTAAATGAAACTGTTAATAATATGGACAAGGTTAGAGACAGTATATATGTTATGGAATCTTCAGCAGAATATACAAGGGAAAGCTTCGATAAGATCTTTGCATCCATTACAGATCTTGCAAAAATATCCTATGAAGTTTCGACAGCTTTAGATGAGATCAATAATAAGACTAAAGAAGTAGTAAATCAAGCTACAAATATTTCCGCTGTAGTTGAAGAATCTTCTGCTGGTATGGAAGAAATATCCGCATCCTCACAAGAACAATTAGCTTCAATAGAAACGATCACCCAAGCTTCTAGTGAATTAGAAAATTTGGCACAAGAACTTATCACTCAAGTTAAAAAGTTTAAAATTGAATAACTATTAAGTGCTATATTGAATAGAAAAGATTGTAGACAGTTGAATTATGAAAGACATGTTCATAAGTCAACTGCTTTTATTATTATTATTATTATTATTATCAGTACTTCCCATTACTAGATTATTAATTATTATTTGACAGGTTAAAAATTAAGGATTTTTTATCTTTACTTTTTTGATATGATATAAATAGTAAAGGTAGAATGGATGATATGTAATGAAAATAGATAGATTACTTGGAATAACGATATATTTACTAAATCATAAACGAACATCTGCTAAAAGAGGATGAAAAGTTCTTTGGATTTAAGTTGGTATTGGGAATCTGGTATAGAAATTAATGATGAAATCCTAGAGGTAATCTATGATGCAATAAGTAAATTTGCGTAGTATTTACAAGTACCTAGGTTAGAAAATTATTTAAATATAATGTTAAAAAATAATTGAATGGAGGAAATTATGTCTAATAATGGAAAATTTTATGTAAATGAAGATTACGCTTGGTCAGAAATGGTGGAAGTTGGAGATTTTGTTTTTTGAATTTCTGTGTAGGAAATGTTGGACAATCTGTTGAAGATCAATTTCATGGAGCACTAGATGAAATGGAGAGGCGGTTAAAGGAGATTAGTTTAACTTTAGATTCTGTGGTTAAGGTAGATGTAATGCTAAGAGATTCTTGGAATATACCAATTATGGAAAAGGTATTTAAGGACCGTTTTGCTGGTAAATATCCAGCGAGAAAGACCATACAAACAGATTTTGCTCATGTTGGCGCTCCGGAAGGACTTCACGTCCAAATTGATGGAATAGCTTATAAGAAATAGGTTGTGATCTATTATTGGCATTAAAAAGGCATGTAAAACCAAGAGTTTGGTAGTACATGCTTATTTATTATTGAATAAGTTTTCTGTTTTTTTAACCCTTAGCATTGATAGGTAACATAACAGTCATGGTAGTACCTATACCTACTTGACTTTCACACACAATACTGCCATTTAATAATTCTATGATTCTTTTTACTATAGATAAGCCTAGTCCATTGCCATGCTTTTTGTGAGACTCATCACACTGATAGAATTTATCATATATTTTGCTTAACTTCTCCTTTGATATTCCTATTCCTTCATCTCTAATTGAAAACTCAAGGTGATCTCCTACAATCTTTGTTGTAATCCATATCCTAGATTCAGGCTTTGAATATTTTATAGCGTTGTCGATTAGATTAGTCCATAACTGAAACAGTAAGTCATAGTTACTTACTATACTGCATCCTTCAAGTTGAAGGTCATATTGAATATCCCTATCAGGCCACTTCTCTTCCAGTAAAATAATACAACGTCTAATTTGTTCATCTACTCTAACCTTTTCATTCAAGTCTACAATATTTTGATGTTCTAATCTAGACATATTTAACATGTTTTCACTCATACGGGAAAGTCTTTGGGCTTCTTGGTAGATATATGATAGGTATTCCTTTTGCTCTTCTTCACTAAGACCTCCATCCAACAACATCTCTGAGAAGCCTGCAATTGCTGCCACTGGAGTCTTAATTTCATGGGATACATTGCTAATGAAGTCCTTTCTCATATAGTCCATTCCATTTAATTCCCTTGTCATTTTGTTAAAATTCTTTACCATCATATCAATTTCATCTGAATAGAAATCATCTTTTCTTTTTCTGTGAATATTATTAATAGATAATTGTACTGTAAAATCACCATCTGCTACCTTTTGCATTCCTTTACTAATTTCAACAATGGGATTCATTACGTAGGAGGCTGAATGCCAAAGAGCTACTCCACCTAAAATTAAAGTAAAAATACAAGTAGCAAGGCACATCCACAGAGCAGTGGCATGGGTAAATGGACCACTATAAAAGTAAGAAAAGCTGATAAAAACTATAAAATATGCAATTGCGCAGCAGACAAAAAGGATTATAATGGATGCTAAAGCCAACTTTAAACGAAGAGATATTATATTTCTTGTAGTTTTCTTAGCCATTATATAAAAATCCTTTCCTAAATTTTAGCCTTATAGCCTAGGCCTCGAATTGTTACTATTTCAAAGTCAGCACAATGTTCAAATTTCCTACGAAGTTTCTTAATATGAGAATCGATAGTGCGATCATCCACATCCGTATCCATGCCCCATATTTCATCCAATAATTCCTGTCTAGTAAATATCTTATTGGGATTACTCAAAAGTTTAAAAAGTAGGTAGAATTCCTTGGGAGGCATTTCAAAAATTTCATCCTGTACCTTAACAGTCAGTGCATTATAATCAAGCATGGTATTTCCAACTAATAATTTCTTTTCATTTTCAATCTGAGATCTTCTTAGCAAGGCCTTAACTCGAAGTATCAATTCTCTCATACTGATTGGTTTAACCATATAATCATCAGTTCCAGCACGAAAGGCCTTTTCCATATCTTCAAATTGATTTTTTGCCGTTATCATTAAAATTGGAATGGTATAGGATGCATCCCGCAACTCCTTGGTTAATTGGTAGCCATCCATATTGGGCATCATTATATCGCTAATGATTAAATCGATGTGCTCCCTGTCTAGTATATCTAAAGCCTGTTCTCCATCAAAGGAGCTAAACACGTTATAAGATTCCTGTTTTAATTTTGCACATATCATCTTATTTAGAAGCTCATCATCTTCAACAACCAGTATGGAGAACATGCTATCAGCTCCTTTCAAAATTTAATGATTCACTACCTTTTTTAGCTCTCCATTTTCTAATCGATAAACTACATCTACAAGATCTAACACTCTTTCATCATGAGTTACCATGATAGCTGCCTTATTATGCTTCTTAACTTCCTTTTTAATTAACTCTACCACCTGTCTGCCCCTAACTCCATCTAAGCTGGCAGTAGGTTCATCAGCTAGAATAACATCAGGATCATTCATAAAGGCTCTTGCTATTGCAACCCTTTGTTTTTCACCACCGGACATCTTTGCGGGATATTTATTTGCACATGCTGCTAAGCCAAGATCCTCTAACATATCATCTGCATTGATTTTAGCTTTTCCATTCTTCTTGTTCATATCCTGCACAAAGGTTAACTGCTCTTTTGCAGTTAGAAAAGGAAGTAGGTGATGGCTCTGAAAAATAAATCCGATTTTTTCCCTACGAATTTTAACCATTTTTTTTCTTTGCTTCATCATAAGTTTTTCGCCACCTACAACAACATTACCATCGGTAGGTGAAAGCAAGGCACCGGCTATGGACAAAAAGGTACTTTTCCCGGAGCCGGAGGGCCCGATAATTGCAACGAACTCACCGGGCTTTACTGATAGTGAAATATTATTTAGGATCTTATTTTCTGCTTCACCATCTTGATAAGATTTTGATATATTAATTAATTCTAATGCATTCTGATGTTTCATCATTCATTACCTCCTATTATAACAATTGGGTCAACCTTTGCAACTCTCTTTATAGATACTAAGCTAGTTAGTAAACAGATTACCATGAAAACAATAGATATAATAATCACTGATGATATTTCTAGATTAAAGGGCATACTGCTTGGAAGCATTGATGCCATACCAATAGCTAGACCATTACCAATAAGCACTCCAATCATTGAAAGGATTAGTACCTGATGAATAATATATGCTGCAAGTTCTGACATCTTCATTCCTATAGCCTTAAGGACACCAAACTGCTTTTGTTTTTGAATTGTAATTACATAGAAGAATACTCCTAATATTGCGGCTGAGATTGCAACTAATACCCACAGAATCATTTTGATTGTTAACTGTTCAGCTGAATAACCTGGTAGGTTATTAATAACAGTTGCTCTATCAACTACTTCTAATCCATGTATTTTAATGTTTCCAATATCTGTACCCTTTACAGCAATTGCATTGAACTTTTCTGTATAAGAAGGATTTATCAATAAGTTTAGAGCTGTATAGGTATCAGTATCAATAAAAGCTACTGGTGAGTGTCCATACAATTCATCTTCAACAAAGCCAACTACTGTTAATTTAAGTCCTGTTGCAGAATCCTCTAACTCATCTCCAATATTTATATTCTCATCTTTGAATGTGTTATTCAATAAAATAGGATGCTCTGCTGAGGCTTTTGATAATGTTTCGTCCTCAGCTACTTCAGGAGCAAGAAAACTTTCTGGATTTATAGCAAAATAGGTAACATCTAATTTCTTTTCATCTGTTAAGGTATTAATGTTGGATCTTTTAATACTAAGATTGCTTACGTCGTCTTTAGTTTGAGATGTTACTTCTTCTAGTACCTTTGCATCTATATTAGATGTAGATATTAATTTTTCCGCATCGGTACTCATTACAAAATACTCCGCGCCAGTTTTTTCAATGGATGCACTAATTGCCCAACCAAGTCCCTTTGCTAGACCGGACAAAAATACAACCATAAATATCATTAGAACTAGGATGCTTTCGATCAATAAATATTTTGATATATTATGTTTTATTTCTTTCCATGCTAATTTCATACTTTTACCTCTTTCATTATCTGATTATGATTTCCATATTACAGCTGTAATAATTATCGATGGGTTTAATTTAAACTGACAATGTGACCTGAATATGACCAAAGTTGAAATTATGATATGCAATAAAAATAAAGATTGATTCTTAACAAAGGATGACTTAGATAAAGCAGTTGAATTTTATAAAAAAGTATATGAAAAAGTAGAAAGAAAATTTAGAAAACAAAAGGGGGTTGAAGTATAAATAACACTTGATATAATCAAGGTATAGGGCCCTAGGAGAATAAATAGTGGAGGTAATTATGGCACTTGCAGATTATATTTATGAGAAACCAACTATAGAGACAGAACGTCTGGTGCTTAGAAAATTTCAGCCTTCTGATATTTCAGCTTTAGAAGAATGGATGGCAGATAAAAGTATTTATACTTACTGGGGAAAAGGTCCTGGAAAAACGGATAAGAATCCCAAGCTTTTGCTTGAAAAGGAGGAGAGAGCATCAAAGAGCTTTCATCTTGGTATAATCCATAAGGGTGATGAAAAAGCAATAGGCGAAATCTGGATTTACCTAATTGAAAATGATCGTATGGGCAAGGTGGCTATGAGGCTTTCTAGAGAATATCAAGGTAAGGGCTATGGCTATGAAGCTTTATATGCTATGACCAAATTCTGCTTTGATAATACTGAGCTTAAAAGGCTCTGGACAGATGTTGATATTCGTAATGAGGCTTCTGTGAGAATTCTTGAGAAGTGCGGATACAAAAGAGAAGGACTGATTCGACAAGGGAAAATGGTTAATACCTGGTGTGATTATTATATTTATGGGTTGCTTAAAGAAGAATTCTTACTGAATGAATAAAAGTTGATAAAAAATTTGGATGAGTTATTTAAGATATTCAAGTAATATATTCAATGTAAAGAATTTATCAATTATTCTTAAAAGTAAATAAGTATTTAATAAAGTCCGGCTAGTGATTTGCTGGGCTTAAATTTTTTTGTAAGAATGGTAAACTCGCCATTTTATAGAGAGCCCAGAAGGGGGCAGAATATACTGTAAAGTGGTATCTTAATAGAATTTAGATAAAATCTAAATCTTAAGAGCTTTTCTAGTTTCTCAAATTAATTATGGCAGTTGTGAAATGAATCCAAGATAATTCCTAAATTATCCTTGACAATTGTTGAAAATTTGGTAAACTTAATATCAGTAAGAATGATAATCAATATCAATTACATATATTTTTAATTTCATGCGCGCTGAAATGAATAATTTTACTTAAAACTTACATTACATAAGAAAAAGATATTGGTTTCATTAATTGAATTCAAAAATAATTTATAAAGGAGATAACTATGAGAAAGTTCAAATTACTAACACTAACTGCTTTAATAGCAAGTTTTACTATGGCATTTGCTGCTTGTTCAAATTCAAGCAATAAAAATGACCAAACAGATGCTAATAAGGATGAAAAAACTGCAACAGTTGAAATCACTGATGCACATGGAACTGTTACTGTTCCTATAAATCCTAAGAATGTAGTTTCTTTAGATAGTAGAACTTTTGAAACTTTATCTGATTGGGGAATTAAATTGGCTGCTGCACCAAAGGATGTTATGCCAAAGGATTTATCTTATGTAAGTGACAAATCTGTGCAAAATATTGGAAACCATCGTGAGCCAAATCTTGAGGTTATAGCAGCGGTAGATCCTGAGTTGGTAATTGTTGGTCAAAGATTCGCTAATTTTTATGAAGATATAAAGAAATTAGTACCAAATGCTGCAGTAATTGATTTGAATTTTGATGTTTCTGAGGAAGCAGCTACACCTGGAGAGAATTTAGTAAATGGTCTTAAAGATTCTATAATTACTCTAGGAAAAATATTCGATAAAAATGATGAAGCTAAAAAATTAACAGAGTCCTTTGATGCAGCTATTGAAAAAGTTAAGTCCACTTACAATGGAAAAGATAAAATTATGAGTGTTGTAGTTTCTGGTGGTTCTATTGGCTTCTCAGCTCCTAAGTCAGGACGTGTTTGGGGACCTATGTATGAAATCTTTGGTTGGGTTCCAGCCTTAGAAGTAGATGGTTCTACTTCTGATCATCAAGGTGATGATATTTCTGTTGAAGCTATTGCACAAAGCAATCCAGACTGGATATTTGTATTAGATAGAGATGCAGCAACATCATCTTCAGAGGATGCAGTTCCTGCTCAGGATGTTATTGAAAATTCACCTGCCCTTAAGAACACAACTGCTGTATCCAATGGAAAGGTAGTTTATGCACCAAAGGATACTTATACAAATGAATCAATACAAACTTATCTTGAGTTATTGGAAGAACTTGCAAATAAATTGGCGCAATAACAAAAAGGAGTATTTATAGTGCTAAAACATAGTAATCATAATAATTATAAATCAATCCGGGCTGATAAATCTCAGCCCCATGCCGTAAATAAGAATAAAATATTCACAAAGCAATTTATATTAGCAATTATTGCTGTTATTATTTTAGCTATTATATCACTGTTTACTGGAGTTTATGATATTCTTGGACAAGAAGATGGGAGGGTTATGTTTTTCATAACCCGTGTTCCAAGAACAGTCGCTTTAATGCTCACTGGAGCTGCAATGTCCATGTCTGGACTGGTAATGCAGCTTGTTACTCAAAATCGTATGGTGGAATCTACAACAACGGGAACTATTGAATGGGCTGGATTAGGACTTATGTTTGTTTATTTAGTATTTCCTGCACCGACTTTACTTGAAAGAATGACTGGTGCTATTGTTTTTTCTTTCTTAGGAACTATGGCTTTCTTCTTGTTTTTAAGAAAAGTTAGGCTTCGTTCCTCTTTAATTGTTCCTATTATCGGTATGATGCTAGGAGCGGTGGTGTCTGCTTTTTCTACTTTTATTGGTCTAGTTTTTAACATGACACAGAACATAGAATCTTGGTTTGTAGGATCCTTTGCACAAGTTCAAATTGGAAGATATGAGTACTTGTGGATGATTGTTATTGTGAGTGTCCTTATTTTTATCTACGCAGATAGACTTACTCTAGCGGGATTAGGAGAAGATATTACCACAAGCCTTGGGGCAAATTACAATAGGATAGTTGTTCTTGGTACTGGACTTATTTCCTTTGCTGTAGGAATTGTTGCCGCTGTTATTGGAAACTTACCTTTCTTAGGTTTAATTGTACCTAATATTGTGTCCATGTATAGAGGGGATGATCTTAGAAGTAATTTACCCTGGGTATGTGTTTTAGGAATGGGCACCATAATGCTTTCCGATATAATTTCTCGAACAATTATTATGCCCTTTGAAGTGCCTGTTTCATTGATACTTGGAACTTTAGGTGCAGTGGTGTTTATTGTGATTTTATTGAGACAAAGGAGGCTAAAATGACTACCTTAGATAATAGTATAAAAGAAAATTTAAATTCAAATTCTAGCCTTCATAGCAAAGATAGATCCGTTAGGGCCTTTCGCTCTAAAAAGGAAGAAAGACAGTATAGAATTTTATTGAGCACCTTCATTGTCTTAGGACTTTTCTCTGCCTATGGACTATTGGTTTATAACAATCCAGTGTCAATAAGCTCTCCTTCTTTTATCCCAGTAGTAAGAAGAAGGATGATAGCGGTTATTGCAATGATTATGGGCGCAATTTGCCAGAGTTTGTCTACAGTTGCTTTTCAGTCCATTACAAGCAATAAAGTTATAACTCCTTCACTGTTAGGCTTTGAAGCACTTTACTCAACTATTCATACTAGTACCATGTTCTTTCTTGGAGCTAATGCTTTTATTCAATTTACTGGTACTGGTCCTTTTCTAGTACAAGTTTTGCTTATGGTCTTATTATGCCTTATACTTTATGGATGGTTGCTCTCTGGAAAGTACGGAAATTTGCAGCTTATGTTACTGGTTGGCGTTATTATTGGAACTGGCCTTAGATCATTGTCCTCTTTTATGAGAAGACTGATGGAACCTTCTGATTTTGATATTCTACAGGCCAGATTATTCGGTTCAGTAAATAATGCGGATTCTGAATACTTTGGTATTGCAATTCCAATTGTATTAGTTACCGCGGTGTTAATCTTTATCAATGCTAGGAGATTAAATTTATTGTCTCTAGGTAAAGATGTTAGTACTTCTTTGGGCGTTAATCATCAAAGGGGAACTATCTATACGCTTGTATTAGTTTCGATTTTAATGTCAATTTCAACAGCTTTGATTGGTCCACTGACCTTCTATGGATTTTTAGTTGCAACTTTGACTTATCAAGCGGCACCAACTTATGATCATAGATATATTTTCCCCATGGCACTTGCTATAGGATTCTTGATTATAACCGCTGCTTACTTTTTCATGTATCATATATTCAACGCTCAAGGTGTAGTTTCAGTTATTATTGAAATGTTTGGTGGAATAATATTCTTAATTGTAATTTTAAGGAAGGGAATGTTATGATTAATATTGATAAAGTTAAAAAGGTATATAGCGATGAGGTGAATATAGGGCCTTTGAATATAGATATACCAAAGGCAGGTTTTACCTCCTTAATTGGACCAAATGGTGCTGGAAAGTCTACTACACTGCTGATGATTGGAAGACTTTTAAACATGGATGAAGGTCAAATTAAGGTAGCAAATTGGGATGTAACTAAATCTAAATCAGAGGATTTAGCAAAGGTTTTGACTATCTTACGACAGGAAAATCATTTTGTAACAAAACTTACCGTTAGACAGCTAGTTGGATTTGGTCGTTTTCCTTATTCTAAAGGAAGACTTACAAAAGAGGATGAGTCTATTATTTCTAAATATATTGATTTTTTAGGCTTGACTGAGCTTGAAAACAGATATTTAGATGAGCTTTCTGGTGGGCAAAGGCAAAGAGCCTATGTAGCAATGGTCCTCTGTCAAGAGACAGAATATGTCTTTTTAGATGAACCTTTGAATAATCTTGACGTTGCCCGTTCTGTTCAAATGATGAAACACTTAAGGCAGGCTGCCAATGAATTTGGCAGAACCATTGTGGCGGTTTTACATGATATAAACTTTGCAGCTAAATACTCTGATAGAATTTGTGCTATGAAAGATGGCAAAATTGCCGCTTTTGGTACTGTTGATGAAATTATGAAAGCAGATCTTTTAACAGATATTTTTGAAACAAAGATAGAAATAATAAAGGGACCTTATGGTCCAGTGGCAATCTATTTATAGTAACTGATTTTGCAAGTACATATGACTATGGCTACGCTAGTACTCTAAAAGATAAGATAGTGAAATCTTCTGTTTTATCATAATTTCTTGCCTCACACCTGAGATTATGGTAAAATTTAAAAAGCAGACAATGATGCCTGAAAAGGTTATTGTCTGCTTTTTTTATTTTCATCAAAGGAGATGATAGGTTGAGAGATGGATTTATAAAGGTTGCTGCTATCACACCAGAAATCAAGGTAGCAGATGTGGAATATAATTGTGAAAGCATATGTTCTTATATGAAAAGGACAGAAGAAGAAGGCATAAAGGTTTCTGTGTTTCCTGAACTATGCATTACCGGATATAGCTGTCAGGATCTGTTTTGGCAGGACAGGCTTCTTGAGGTAGCGGAAAATGCTTTGCTTAAAATTACGGAATATAGCAGATATTTAGAAGGGATCTATTTTGTAGGGTTGCCGCTTAGTGTTAACGGAAAACTATATAATGTAGCAGCAGCAATTAGCCGGGGGAAAATATTAGGTATTGTTCCAAAGATATATTTGCCCAATTATAATGAATTTTATGAAGCACGACATTTTAGGTCGGGAAGGCATTTGAATACCTGTATTGAGATAGGAAATCAAAAGGTACCTGTAGGAAGCAATCTTATTTTTTTATGTCAAGAAATGCCTTCTCTTAAAATTGCTGTAGAGCTTTGCGAGGATCTATGGGTACCTAATCCTCCTAGTATAAGACATGCTTTAGCTGGAGCTACGGTTATAGTGAATTTGTCTGCATCTGATGAGATTACCGGAAAAAGCCTATATCGTAGGGATCTTGTATCAGGTCAATCAGCACGGTTAGTCTGTGGATATATATATGCTTCTGCTGGAAATGGTGAGTCAACACAGGATGTGGTGTATTCTGGGCATAACATAGTGGCTGAAAATGGAAGTGTCCTTGCTGAGTCAGAACTGTTTTCTGTAGGTATTACTTGTTCGGAATTGGATTTGCAACATATAGAAAGTGACAGAAGGCGAATGACAACCTTCCACACCGATAAAGAGCATGAGTATTCCTGGATTAGTTTTCATATGAAGAAAAGGGAAACTAGTCTTACTCGATATATTGATCCTATGCCCTTTGTACCTTCAAATTCAGTAGACAGAAATAGAAGATGCAATGAAATACTTATGATTCAAGCTATGGGGCTTAAGAAAAGACTGGAGCATATTGGTTGTTGCAATGTTATAATCGGTATTTCTGGTGGACTGGATTCTACCCTTGCCTTGCTAGTTACAGTAAAGGCTTTTGATTTACTGAGTTTGGATCGTAAGGGAATAGTTGCTGTTACTATGCCTGGCTTTGGAACAACTGACCGAACCTATGACAATGCAGTGAAATTGATTAGATGTCTTGGTGCAGATTTTAAGGAAATCAGTATTGTTAATGCAGTGAACACACATTTTTCTGATATCGGTCACGATTCGGATATATATGATGTTACCTATGAGAATTGCCAGGCACGTGAACGTACCCAGATTCTTATGGATCTTGCAAATAAAATCGGTGGCATTGTAGTTGGAACAGGAGACTTGTCAGAACTGGCTCTTGGATGGGCAACTTACAATGGAGATCATATGTCTATGTATGCAGTAAATGCTTCGGTGCCCAAAACTCTGGTAAGGCATCTGGTAAAATACTATGCAGATACCTGTGGCAATGAAAACCTTGCGGAGACTTTATATAACATTTTAGATACACCGGTATCCCCAGAACTATTACCGCCGAAGAAAGGTGAAATATCACAGAAAACAGAGGACTTGGTTGGCCCTTATGAACTTCACGATTTCTTTTTGTATCACATGCTTCGTTATGGTAGCGATCCATTAAAAATCTACCGTCTTGCTACATATGCTTTTAAAGGTAGGTATGAGAAGGATTTTATATTGAAGTGGGAAAAGTCTTTCTACAAACGGTTCTTTAGCCAGCATTTCAAAAGAAGCTGTCTGCCTGATGGGCCAAAGGTAGGAACGGTAGCAGTATCCCCAAGAGGAGATCTTAGAATGCCTACAGATGCCTGTGTTTCTATATGGCTTAAAGAGTTAAATGAAATAGATGAAACAGTTGTGAAGTAAACTATATTTTATTAATAGAAATCTATATATTAACAAAAAAAGAAAAATATATTGACAGTTAGATAATTACTAATTATAATTACTATCAAACATACAGGAAAACTAGGTAATATTTATAAGCTGCTTTTCATATAGTACAAATGACTTAAGTTTATCAAACAGAATGGAACCGTAATACTTTTAGGTGCACATAAAATATTGCGGCCACTCTGTTTTTAATATATATCTTAGCAAACCTATAGGTTAGCTAATTAATATATAAGATAAATTGGGGGGATTTAAGGTGGAAGTAACAAGAACACAGGAAGTACAGCCGCAACAAAAGAAAAGTAGATTATCAGTTTTATGGAAAATAGAAGATTGGTGGACAGTTTGGTTAGGACTTATAACTATTGTTGGGATTATCATTGGTATAATTGGTGAACCTATATTACCTGGGAAATGGGGTGAGGATGGTAAGACATTATTTTCTTCAATTACATTAAACAATCTACCAGGAATTTTATTAACAGGATTTGTAAGTTTGGTTATATTTTCTATAGCTGTCTTTATCATAAAAAAGGAAGAGCTAAAGAAATTTGTTATAGGGTTTATATTTATATATTTATTAGCAGTACTTGCAACTCTTATTGGAAATTATGAGCCCTGGAGATATTATGGCTTTAATGAGGTGGTTTGGGCTCTAGTAATTGGCTTGCTTGTTGGAAATATATTAAAAATACCAGAGGCTTTAAAGGGAGCTATTCGTACAGAATTATATATTAAAACAGGATTAGTATTATTAGGAGCTTCGATTCTATTTAATAGAATGTTGGCATTAGGAGTGATGGGAATTGGTTTATCTTGGATTTGCACTCCTATAGTAATTTTAGTGACATATTGGTTTTCTCAAAAAGTACTTAAAATGCATGATCAAAAAAGTTTTGCAATTACTATTGCTACTGCTCTTTCTGTATGCGGAGTTTCTGCAGCTATAGCCTCGGGAACAGCTTCTAAAGCAAAGAAGGAAGATATTAGCTTTACAATTTCTATAAGCCTTATTATTACTGTTATTATGATGGTCGGTATGCCTGCAATTATTAAATTAGTTGGTATGAGTCCTGTAGTAGGAGGAGCTTGGATTGGTGCTACTGTAGATTCCACAGGGGCAGTTGTAGCTTCAGGTGCAATGCTAGGAGACAAGGCTATGGAAGTTGCATCTCTAGTTAAGATGATACAGAATATTCTAATTGGTGTTATAGCCTTTGTAATTGCCGTTATATGGGCTGTGGTGGATTCAAAGGAAGCTAAACCAGATGTCAAGGTTGGGGCTAAGGAAATATGGGTAAGAATGCCTAAGTTTATCTTGGGATTTATAGGAACATCTTTATTATTTTCCTTTATTATACCTAAGGCTACAGTAGACAGTAGTTTGCCCATAATTAATGCTTTTCGTGAATTATTCTTCACCTTTGCCTTTGTTAGTATTGGACTTGAGTCTAACTTTAGGGAGATTAGGGGAAGAATCAAGGGAGGAAAACCACTTACTCTATTTCTTGTAGGTCAGGTTTTAAATATTGTTCTTGCTCTAGGGGCAGCTTATATATTCTTTAGTGGTACCTTCTTTAAGCTTCCAATTTAAGGTGCAAATATGAAAAGAATAAGAGTAATTTTAATAGCTATAATTTTGATTGTATTTTTCATTGTTATGGTTAATGATTTGGGAGATCATACAAATAAGCCTGGGGGCGCCGGAGAAATTTGGTGGACCCAGGTTCCACAAATTGATGAGACTTACCGAAAGCTTAATAAAAGATAGTAAGAATAAAAAGGAGAAGGAAGCTTTAGTAGATTGGAGGGTACCTATGACTATCTTAGAAACAATAGAAAAGGAAATAAAGTTTTACCAAGAAAAAATCAATGAATATAGGGAAGGTAATATTGATCCTAATATTAGAGCAATCAGAGCTGTTATGGGAGTTTATCCTGAAAGACAGGAAGAAAAGTATATGACTAGAATTAAAACACCAGCAGGTATACTAACTTTAGAGCAATTTGAAGCTATTGGCAAAATTGCAGATAAGTACTCAAGGGGTGAAATCCATCTTACTACTAGACAAGATATCCAGTTTCAAGGAGTGGAGTTGGAGAATACTGTAAAAATTATGGAGGAAGCTTTAGATCTAGGAATAAATACCTTAGGAGCGGGTGGAAATACAGCAAGGAACGTGGCCTGTTCTCCTTTGTCTGGTGTAGATAAGGATGAAGTATTTGATGTGACTCCTCATGCTCTAGCTACTGCAGAACATCTTTTACATGATCCATCAACGAGGAAATTGCCTAGAAAGTATAAAATAAGCTTTTCAAATAGTAATGTAGATACAGCCTATGCCACTATAGCGGATCTAGGTTTTATAGCAAAAATTCAGGATGACCAAAGAGGTTTTGAAGTATATGCTGCCGGGGGATTAGGTGGATCGCCTAGGGTAAGTATAAAGATTAAAGACTTTGTAGAAGAGAAGGATACTCTTTATTATGTACAAGCCATGAAGGAATTATTTGAAGCAGAAGGAGATTGGAAAAATAGGAATAGAGCTAGAATTAGATATATCTTATTAAGATTAGGTGAAGAAAAATTCAAAGAATTGCTGAACTACTATGTAGAGAAAGCAAAGAAAGATTATGAGCTAGATTTAAAAATCACTGACCAAGCTAAAAGTTATATTGAAGAAGAAAGCAAGCCTTTAGAAGAGAGTCCAATAGTAATAGAACAAAAGCAGAGGGGATATTACTCCATTTTTGTTCATACTGAAAATGGTTATTTAAAAACAAAGGACTTATATAAGATTATAGATTATTTAAAGGCTTTAGGTTATGACATATCTATAAGACTTTCGAATACTCAAGGGTTTTATCTAAGAGATCTAAAGGGTAAGGATGTAGATGGATTAGTTAAGATAATAAAAGAGTTTACAACAGATCCGTTCTTACCAATTATAAAAAGTTGTGTAGGAGAAAGGGTGTGTGGAACTGGCCTTTGCAATTCTAAAGGTTTATCTTCAGCCATTTATAATAGATTTTCAAGAGAGAAGGATGAAATAAAGAAACTGCTACCTAAGATATGTATTTCAGGATGTGCTAATTCCTGTGGGCAGCATCAGTTGGCACAGCTTGGTTTTAGTGGAAGAGCTATAAAGGGTGTCAATGGAATGATTCCTGCCTACAGAGTATTCTTCGGTGGCCATATAGGAGTGGGAAAGACAAGGTTAGCAGAGAATAAAGGAGATATTCCAGCTAAAAGAATACCAGACTTTATTTATAGATTAGTGCTTTTAGCTAAGGAATCTGCTTACAGAGACTTTGATAGCTTTATTGAAGAAAAATGGTCATCGGTAGAGGAACTAATAAAAGACTTTCAGTTAATAGAAGAGGATTCAGATTTATATTTTGATTATGATGCAAGCACAAGATTTTTAACAAAAAAGTAATTTGATTATTATAAAAAGGGAGTATTGTGTTAATCTATTTTATCCCTCGTCCTTCGATGAGGGATTTGCTTTATAGACTTAAGTGGAGATGATTTCATGCTTGGATTGATAGGAATTAGGGCTAATGTAAATATAGAAATTAGAGAAGGTTTTTCACTTTCATTAAGTAAGCTTGATAAGGCCTTAAATAAGCTTAGACATGTATTCGAAGAAGTTGTAATCTTAAGTACCTGTAACAGAACGGAAATTTATTTTGTAGCAAATATTAATGAAGATGAGGCTCTAGAACTTATCTTCCAAAATCTAGAATGGAATAGTAATCTAAAGGAATATTTCTTTGTAGTTAAAGAAAAGAAGGCTGTGGAGCATATTATGAAAGTAGCTTGTGGATTTCATTCTAAAATTTTAGGTGAGGATCAAATACTAGGACAGATTAAAGATGCCTTTGATAAGGCTGTAAACTTTAATTGTGTAAAGGGGGAACTGCAAAAGCTTTTTCAAAAGGCTATTAGCTGTGGGAAGGAATTTAGGACGGCCTGTAAGCTATATAAAATACCGGTATCTGCATCATCTATAGCTGTAAAAGACTGTATTCAAAATAAAATAAAAAGTTTGATGATAATTGGTTATGGAGATATTGGTAAACTGGCATTGAAGTATGCTTTAGATGGAAGGTTTATCGAAAAGATATATCTTGTAGTAAGGAATATTAAAAAGTATGAAAATGAAGAACTTATAATCAATAATCCTAAAGTAAAGCTTCTTACCTTTTGTCAGAAGAATAAATATTATCAAAAGGTAGAAGCCATAATTTCTTGTACCTCTGCTCCTCATCCTGTAGTTAAAGTAGCAGAATTTAAGGATATGGATTTAAGTAAGCCTTTAGTAATTTATGATTTAGCAGTTCCTAGAGATGTTGAGGAAGGTATAAAAGGGATATTGAACATTAAGCTTTATGATATAGATAACTTAAATACTATTAATGAAGAAAATAAAAATAAAAGAAAAAAAGTTATGTATGAAAATCTTAATATAATAGATAAAAACATAGAGGATTATATGGCTTGGAAAAAGTTAAGAGAAATAACTCCTGAAATAGTAAAGTTAAAAGAAAGCAGTCACAGGGTTTTTCAAGAAAGGTATAAGGTCTTTATAAATAAGCAGCATAGTAAACCTACAGAGCTTTTGGCAAAAAAGCTTATAAAAAGCGCTTCGGAGGTATATATAAATAGGGCTATTGAGTTATTAAAGGAAGAAAAACTAAAGGGGAGAGAGAATGAATGTCTCAGGATCTTGGAGAGGATATTTTTAGTTTAACGTCAGAGTTTATGATCATTAGCCTTCTTTCCTCAAAGGTTAGAGTCTTAGTAATTGGTGGAGGAATAGCTGGCTTTATTAAGGCAAAAAGCTTTGCAGGCAGAGGTTGTAAGGTAACGGTTCTTTCCTTGGATTTTATTGAAGAATTTAGATATTTGGCCAAGGAGTTTGAACTTAACCTTGTGCAAGCTCCTTATACTTCGGATTATATAGATAGTTATCATATTGTAATAATAGCCTTGGGGGATGAAGAGTTTATTGAAGAAATAAGAGAGGACTGTTATAGCAAAGGTAAGTTATTTTTAGATTGCAGCGATTACAAGTCAGGAAATATGGTAATTCCATCACAAGGTACTACTAAAAATATATGCTACTCAATTAATACAAGGGCATCTAGTCCAATAACATCAAAGTTTTTCATTGATAGGCTTAATCTTTATTTAAGTGATTATGATGATTTGGTTGAATATATTAGCTCCTTGAGAAAGGATTTAAAAGGAAAGGAAAAGCTAAAGGAGGTAATGCGCTTTACCTCCAGTGAGGATTTTAATTTCTTTTTTAAAAAAGGGTATGGAGACATGATAATTAAGCTCTTTTATGGTGACATTGAGGTATAAAAACCATTCAATTTATTTGTTAATTAATATAAATAGCTTATGGATGAAGGGGGAGGCTTCCTTGAATTATAAGATTGCTACAAGAAAAAGTAAATTGGCGCAGGTTCAAACGGATTATGTCATAGGTGAAATTAAGAGGAAGTTTGATATAAACTGTGAAAAGTATTTAATAGATACTACTGGAGATAAAATATTAGATCTTTCTATAGAGAAAATTGGAGGAAAAGGGGTATTTGTTAAGGACATAGAGCTTGCCTTGTTAAGCGGGAAAGCCCATGCGGCAGTTCACAGTATGAAGGACGTACCCTATGACATAGAAGAAAATTTTGAAATTGCTGCTATGCCTATTAGGGAGGATGCTAGAGAAGCCTTAATTACTGTTAATGGTTGCAGTTTTAAGGAATTGCCTTATGGAGCAAAAATAGGTACAAGTAGTAAGAGAAGAATTGCTCAAATAAAGGCTTTAAGACCAGATATAGAGTTAATTCCTATGAGAGGTAATGTAGATACTAGGATAGATAAGATGTATAAGGAAAAGTTGGATGGAATAGTATTAGCATTGGCAGGATTAAAGAGATTAGGTCTTGAAAACAAGGTATCAACTTGTTTTTCTATTGAGGAGATAATTCCAGCAGTGGGACAAGGAGCCCTTGGAATAGAAACTTTAAAAGGAAAGGAAATTTCTACAATAGTAAAGGGCTTGGATAAGGTTAATGTCAGAATCTGTGTAGAGGCAGAAAGAGCCTTTATGGAGTACTTGCAGGGAGGTTGTCATACTACAATAGGCGCTTATGCTACTTTAGAAGGTGATTCAATATATATGATAGGTTTATTTGAAGTAAAAGGACGCCTTGTGAAAAAAGATATTTATGGCAGTGTTTATGAACATTTAGACTTGGGCAGGCGGTTAGCAGAGAAAATAATCAGCAGTTAATTAAGGGAAAAGGAGATTGGAGGCTATGGTTTATTTAATTGGAGCAGGTCCTGGACAAGAAGAGCTTATTACAGTAAAAGCGGTAAGAGTTCTTAAAAAATGCACTGCAGTATTATATGACAGACTGGCAGGTAATCATGTATTAAAGTACTTAAATAAAAACTGTAAATTATATTATTGTGGTAAGGAGCCGGGCTGCCATTATAAAAGTCAAGAAGAGATAAATGCAATGCTTATAAAGTTAGCTAAGGAAGGCCATATTGTTGGCAGAATTAAGGGAGGAGATCCCTATGTCTTTGGACGTGGTGGTGAAGAGGGAGAAGCTCTATACCGAGAAGGAATAGATTTTGAAGTGGTGCCTGGGGTGACTTCAGCGGTTTCAGTTCTTAGCTATGCAGGAATTCCTGTAACAAGCAGAGGATATTCTCAAAGTTTTCATGTCTTTACTGGCATGAGTGCAGAAAAGTTGAATATAAATTGGAGGGCGGTTTCAAAGCTTACAGGCACCTTAGTGTTTTTGATGGGAATTGAAAATATAGAAGTTATTGTAGAAAGATTAATTGCAGCAGGTAAAGATCCTAATACACTTGCAGCAGTAGTAATGAAAGGTACAAGCTCCTCTCAAAAAAAAGTCATAGGGACCTTGGAAAATATAAGTAAAAAGGTTAGGAAGGCAGGCTTAAAATCTCCTTCTATTATTGTCTTTGGAGAAGTGGTTAAGCTTTCTGACACATTGAATTGGTATGAAAGAAAACCATTATTTGGAGTAAATGTATGTATTACAAGAAGTAAAGAACAAGCAGTTGAGCTAAGGGAGAGAATTTTAGATTTAGGAGCAGAGGTTACTGAAGTTAACGCTTTAGGAATAAAAGAAATTGAAGGAGCTTTAGAGCCTTATATTGATAAAGTAACTAGCTATAACTATATTGTTTTCACTTCTGTAAATTCGGTAAATATCTTCTTTGATCAATTATTAAAGAAGAAAATTGATGTAAGGCTTATAAAAGCTAAGTTTGCCATTATAGGTCCTGCCACAGAGAAGGCCTTACTTTCTAGGGGGATAGTGCCTAGTATTAAAGCAGAGGAGTTTATTAGTGAAAATCTTTCCCAAAGGCTTTCTACAGTATTAAAGGCAGGGGATAGGGTTTTAATACCTTGTTCAAAGCAAGCAAGACCGGTTTTTTTTAAGGATCTATTAAAAACAGGAGCTTTAGTTGACCTAGTTCACATTTATGAGCCAGTTTTAGGGGATAATTATCAAACTTATAATCTAGAAAATGTTGATATTATAGTATACACCAGTCCTTCTATAGTTAAAAATATGATTCATTTATTTGGTACTGTTGCATTGAGGAATAAAAGGGCTATGGCAATAGGACCCATTACTAAGAAAGAGCTAATTGATAATGATATTTCTTGTATTGTTTGTGAAGATCACAGTACAGAGGGAATATTAAAAAAATTACTAGAAATTTATAAGAAATAGAAGGTGAAATAATGTTTCTAAGAAGTAGAAGATTGAGAGAAAGTGCAGCGATAAGGGATTTAGTAAGGGAAACAAAATTAAGTGTCAAGGATTTTATTCTTCCTATTTTTGTAGTGGAAGGAGAAGGGGTAAAGAGAGAGATAAGTTCTATTCCTAATAATTATCATTATTCCATAGATAAATTAGAGGATATAGTAAGGAAAGTAACAGAGGCAGGAATAGCAGGAGTTATAATTTTTGGAATTCCTGATAGAAAGGATGAAGTTGGGTCCTCTGCTTATGATGACAATGGAATAGTGCAAAGAGCAGTAAGGAAGATTAAAGAACTTAATAAGGACCTATTAGTTATTACTGATGTATGTATGTGCCAGTATACTTCCCATGGACACTGCGGTATTTTAAGAGAGGGCAGGGTTGACAATGATGCTTCACTAGAATATATAGCTAAAATAGCTCTTTCTCATGGAAGAGCAGGAGCAGATCTTGTGGCACCTTCAGACATGATGGATGGCAGGGTACAAGCTATAAGAACTTTATTAGATGAAAATCAATATAATCATGTAGGTATAATGGCCTACAGTGCTAAATATGCTTCTGCTTTTTACGGACCTTTTAGAGAAGCAGCTAGTTCTGCACCTCAGTTTGGAGATAGAAAAAGCTATCAAATGGATCCAGGAAATAGGTTAGAAGCATTAAAGGAAATAGAAGCGGATATACAAGAAGGGGCTGATATTGTGATGGTGAAACCTGCTCTTTCCTATTTAGATATTATTAGGGAGGCAAGAGATAGGATTAAAGTGCCCTTGGCAGCTTATAGTGTCAGTGGAGAATATGCTATGCTAAAAGCTGCTGCAAGTGCTGGCCTTGTGGATGAGAAAAGTATAGCCTTAGAGTCGCTGCTATCTATAAAGAGAGCGGGGGCTGACATTATAATAACCTATTATGCATTAGAAGCAGCTAAGTGGGTGAGAGATCAGTAAAAGGAGGCAAACTATGGGGAATCAAAGTATATTTGAAGAATCAAAGAAGTATATGCCCGGTGGTGTTAATAGTCCTGTTAGAGCCTTTAAGGATCTACCTATAAATCCTCCTGTTATAAAAAGAGGAAAGGGTACTTATATATACGACGAGGATGGCAAGGAATATATAGATTTTGTTGGTGCTTGGGGTCCTATGATTTTAGGACATTGTGATAACGATGTAGTAAAGGCCATAAAAGAAAGAGCAGAGGAAGCTATTGCCTTTGGAGCACCAACGGAATTAGAGCTAGAATTAGCAAAACATGTAACCACTACCGTAGACAATGTAGAAATGATTAGAATGGTTAACTCCGGTACGGAAGCTACCATGAGTGCTGTTAAGCTTGCACGAGGATTTACAGGCAGAGATAAAATAGTTAAATTTTCTGGATGCTATCACGGACATTTTGACGGTTTTTTAGTAAGTGCAGGTTCTGGAGTGATGACAGAAGGAATACCCGGTAGCGCTGGTGTTCCGGTAGAAAGTATTAGAAATACTATAGTCGCTAATTACAATGATATAGATAGCATTAGGAAAGTATTTAGCATACATGGAAAGGATATAGCTGCAGTTATTGTTGAGCCGGTGGCTGGAAATATGGGGGTTATTCCTGCAGATAAAGAATTTCTATTAGAAATAAGAAGTTTATGTGATGAGTATAATAGTATATTAATATTTGATGAAGTAATGACTGGATTTAGGGTTGCTTATAAAGGGGCGGCGTCAATTTATAATATAAAACCGGATCTGGTTACCTATGCAAAGATTTTAGGAGGGGGACTTCCCTCTGGTGCCTATGGTGGAAAAAGGGATATTATGAGTTTTCTATCACCGGTAGGCCCTGTTTATCAGGCAGGAACCATGTCCGGCAATCCTATAGTTATGGCATCAGGATTAGCTACCTTAAGAAAGTTATATAAAAATCCAGGATATTATGTAAAACTTGAAGTGCTAGGGAGAAAATTAGAAAAAGATATAATTGAAATAGCAAGAGAAAAGGGCATCTCTGTGGTGGTTAACAGATGCGGAGCAATGCTTACTATATTTTTTACTGAGCTTGATAGAGTAAATAACTATCAAGATGCTAAAAGCTGTGACACTAAGATATATGGAAAATTTTTTGAGCATATGCTTGAGCATGGTATATATCTACCACCATCTCAGTTTGAAGCTATGTTTCTAAATGTTAAGATGGGAGAAGAAGAAATAGATAAGTTTTTGAATGTATTTAGACAATTTAATATATAAAGCTTATTATATTGATTAAAGATTAACTAATCCTAGTAAGGAGCTTTCTTTCCTTACTAGGATTTTTTAAGTATCTTTACTCTGTGTAGAACTCTAATAATTTTCTATGAGTTTGTAACAATCCTGGCTGCAAGTTCTCAAAAAACAACAAAAAATCATCTGCTTGTTTTTTACTTTCTTCTAAAGCATTTTTTACAAAGACTTGAGTTATCTCTAGCCAAGTCATATCTAAAGATATTAAGTCCGAGGTTTTTGATTTGTATTCAGAAATTGCAAAATGATTGCAATATAGCTTTTCCGCTTTATGAGTTTATTTTATTAGCATATACTATACACAAGATTACACTAAAATAAATAGTACTTATATAAAAACTCTGCCTTGTACTGATATTCATTTTATTATAAACTATATGTAGTATAGCACAAAGAAGATGTAAAGTAACTTTTAGAAAAATAAGAATTGTAGTATATATTGATGTAATAAAAAGTATGGGAGGAAAAAACATTGAAGTTCATTTCATGGAATATTGATTCTTTAAATGCCGCATTAACAGGCACTTCGGAACGAGCGCTTCTATCTAAAAATGTATTAAATACTATTATTGAACATAAAGCAGATGTTATTGCTATACAGGAAACAAAGTTACCTAGTGAAGGTCCTAGCAAAAAGCATTTAGGAATTTTAAAAGAGATGTTTCCTGGTTACGAAATTGTATGGAATAGTTCCGTAGAACCAGCAAGGAAAGGCTACGCAGGCACTATGTTTTTATATAAGAATAATTTATTACCTACTGTTACCTTTCCTAGAATTGGAGCGCCAAGTACCATGGATTTTGAAGGGCGTATAATAACGTTAGAATTTGATAATTATTATTTAACACAGGTATATACACCTAATGCAGGAGAGGGATTGAATCGTTTGGCTGAACGACAAATATGGGATATAAAATATGCAGATTATCTATCCACTCTGGACAAGAAAAAGCCAGTAATTGCAACAGGAGATTTTAATGTAGCCCATAAGGAAATAGATTTAGCTCATCCTAACAGCAACCATAATTCAGCAGGCTTTACCGATGAGGAACGTGAAGGCTTTTCAAATTTGCTAGCAAAAGGCTTTACGGATACATTCCGTTATATTCACGGAGATGTTACAGGGGCCTATACTTGGTGGGCTCAGAGATCTAAAACAAGTAAAATAAATAATTCTGGTTGGAGAATAGATTATTGGTTAGTTAGCAATCGAATAGCAGAAAAAGTAATTAAATCTGAAATGATTGATTCTGGTCCAAGACAAGATCATGCACCAATATTATTAGAGATAGATTTATAAAAATCGGATAACCAGTTAAAATTACGAAATAAACCCTTAAAATGTGTACATATGCACATTTCAAGGGTTTATTTTCTTATGCATATGTAGAAATGTTATCAGTAATTGCTTTTGAGTATAAGAATTTATTATTTTTATTACTTGAATAAGTCAAATTTAAGGATTTGATTATGGTTTCAAGATTGATACTAATTTGAAAACTTATGTAATAAAAGAAAATAAGAGTTTTAAATACATAATAAAATCTGTTTAATAAAAATTTAAGTTATGTTAAAATTGATGGGACAAATAGTTCTACATAAGACAAAAAGGAGATAGCAAAATGATACTACAGAAAATGAAAATTAGAACAAAATTTAACATCTTAGTAACTTCAGTAATTCTTTTTTTAACAATAGTTATATGTTTATCTACTAAAGGACAAATTAAAGAAGCTATGACTAATGTTTATAAAGATAAGGTTACTGTTGAATCAAATTTGGGGATGAGTATGATTGATGAAAGATACCCAGGAGAATGGAATATTAAAAATGGTGAACTATATAAAGGGGATGTAAAAATAAACGATAACAATGATATTTTTGATGAAATAGGAGAAGTAACAGGAGGAATTGTTAATATATTCTTAGAAAATTATACTGTTGCAACCAATATAGTTGTAAATGGAGAAAGAAGAATTGGTGCTGATGCAGCAAGTGAGATAGTGGAGGCGGTTCTTGAAAAAGGTGAAACTTATGTAGGAAGCGCCGATATTTCTGGAAGATTACATTTAACAATTTATCAACCAGTGAAAGATGGAAGCGGTAAGATTATAGGTATGTGGCTTGTAGGTTCTCCAATAGATTTAATTAATAAAACAGTTACATCATTATTATTAATTATTTTTGCTATTATATTAGTTACTGTGGTTCTTGCTATATTTACTACAGTTTTCTTTACCGGTGCTATTGTAAAACCAATAAATGAAGTGAATTCGCAATTGAAAGATATTGCTGAAGGTGAAGGCGACTTAAGTAAAGAAATCTATGTGAAATCACAGGATGAAATAGGTGATCTGGCAAAGGAATTTAATAAAATGTTAGGTACTCTACGAAGGATGCTTAGTCAAGTTAATAGTACTTCAGTGCATGTAGCAGCAGCATCTGAAGAATTATTATCAAGTTCAGAGCAAACTACTTCTGCAATGAATGAAGTTGGAGCTTCAGTACAAGAAGTAGTAAAGATAGTAGAAGTACAAGATAAGAATACAGAAGAAAGTGTTCAAGCTATTGGAGAGATTAACAGTGGAATTCAACACATTGCAGATTCTGTTAGTAATGTAGCAGAATCTGCAAATGAAACCATGAAACAGGCTAATATAGGAAATGAATATATACAGAAGGTTGTTGGACAAGTAAGAAATATGCATGATGCTTCCGATGATACTATAGAAATGATGAAGAAGTTGTCTAATCACTCTAATGAAATTGGAAAAATAATTGATACTATTACTGCCATTTCTGAGCAGACAAATCTTTTAGCTCTTAATGCTGCTATAGAGGCAGCAAGAGCTGGTGAACAAGGAAGGGGCTTTGCTGTAGTAGCTGATGAAGTTCGTAAATTAGCTGATGAATCAAGAAATTCTGCTAATCAGATTTCTCAAATTATTCAGTTGATTCAGAATGACATATTAATGGCTAGAGATATGGCTAGTGGTGCTAACTCTGTTGCTAAAGATGGTTTGCAATTAGCTGAGCAAACAGGAGAAACTTTTGGTCAAATTTTAAAATCAATTGAGAGTGTTAGCGGACAAGCACAGGAGTTATCCACAATTACTGAAGAGATTTCTGCTAGTGTAGAACAAGTTAATGAATCAATTAAAGAAATAGCGGGATTAGCAAAAACTAATTCAATCAATACTACTGAAATAGCTGCTGCTTCAGAAGAACAATTGGTAACTATGGAAGAGATCACCTCATCTGCTAATACCTTAACAAATATGGCTGAAGAATTAAGAACATTAGTTGGTCGCTTTAAGATTTAGGAGATACTGTGATATATTTTAAAAGAGCTGGGCATAAGTAAGGAAAAATCTTATGCCCAGCTCTATTTTTTACTTGAATAGATAAGGTGAAAAATTATATCACAATATGCAAGAATAAACATAATATGAATTAGAAAGGGTATGTAAACATAGAAAATAAAATAGTAATTTTATATAAAATACAATTTAATTAAAGTTTAACCTATGTTGAAATTTTTATAGAAACTTATTATAGATTAAAAGGGGAAAAAGAAATGAAACTGTGGAAAATGAGAATTAAATCTAAATTTAATTTCTTAGTTATTACAGTAATCATTTATTTAGCATTAAATATATGCATAATGTCTGATTATAAAATTAATAAATCTATGACTAATGTATATAAAAGCAAAGTTGCTGTTGAATCAGAGTTGGGAATGAGCATAATTAATGAAAGATATCCAGGAGAATGGAATGTTAAAAATGGTGAGCTTTATAAAGGTGATGTGAAAATAAACTATAGCAATGATATATTTGAGGAAATAGGAAGAATAACAGGAGGCATTGCTAATATATTTCTAGAAAACTCAACTGTTGCAACTAATATAGTTGTAAATGGAGAAAGAAGGATTGGTGCTAATGCAAATAGGGAAATAGAAGAGATTGTATTAAAAAGAGGGGAAGTATATGTAGGGGAAGCGGATATTTCTGGAGAGACACACTTAACTATGTATCAACCAGTTAAAGATGGAAATGGCCAGATTATTGGTATGTGGTTAGTAGGCACACCAATTGAAGATATTGATAACACAATTGCTTCAATATTAATAATAATTTTCTGTACTATACTATTTACAGCAGCACTTGCTATAACTGTTACAGTATTTTTTACCGGTGCTATTGTACGTCCAATAAATCAAGTGAATGAACAATTGAAAAATATTGCTGAAGGTGAAGGAGATTTAAGTAAAGAAATTCGTGTTAAATCCCGGGATGAAATTGGTGATATGGCAACGGTATTTAATAAGATGTTAAGCACTTTACGAACAATGCTTAGTCAGGTAAATAGTACTTCAGAGCAGGTAGCTGCAGCATCCGAAGAATTATTAGCAAGTTCAGAGGAAACTACTTCTGCAACAAATCAAATTGCATCTTCAGTTCAAGAGATAGCAAAGATAGCAGAAATACAAGGTAAAAATACAGAAGAAAGTGCTCGAGCTATTGGTGAGATTAATAGTGGAATTCAACACATTGCCGATTCCATTAATACTGTAGCAGAAGCAGCCAATGAAACCATGAACCAGGCCAGCACAGGAAATGAATATATACAAAAGGTTGTTGAACAAGTAAGAAATATTCACGATGCTTCCAATGATACTATAGAAATGATGAGGAAGTTGGCAAATCACTCTAGTACAATTGGAAAAATAATTGATGCTATTACAGGCATTTCTGAGCAGACCAATCTTTTAGCTCTTAATGCAGCGATAGAAGTAGCAAGAGCTGGTGAACAAGGAAGAGGTTTTGCGGTAGTAGCTGATGAGGTTCGTAAATTGGCGGACGAATCAAGGAAATCTGCTAATCAGATTTCTGAAATTATTAAATTGATTCAGCAGGATATATTATTGGCTAGCGACAAGGCCAGTGATACTAACTCTGTTGCTAAAAATGGTTTAGAATTGGCTGAAGAAACAGGAAAGGCCTTTAAAGAAATTGTAAAAGCTATTGAAAATGTTAATGGACAAACGCAGGAATTATCTAAAACTACTGAACAACTTTCTGCCAGTGTAGAACTAATTAATCAATCAATTGAAGTAATTGCAGAATTAGCAAAAACTAATTCAAACAATACAACGGAAATAGCCGCAGCTTCAGAAGAACAATTGGCAACAATAGAAGAGATCACTTCATCTGCTAACACCTTAGCCAATATGGCTGAAGAATTAAGATTATTAGTTGGTCGATTTAAGATTTAAAGAAGATGGATATATTATAAAAGGGTCTCCCATAAGAAATGAAAAATTCCTTATGGGAGGCCTTTGTTTTTATGTCTTTAACAGTTTATAAATACTTTTGTAGTTTATTATACTTATCAATTTTATAGTAAATAAAGGATAAATGGAGAGACACTTGATATTTGAAGGTAAAAATGTAATATTAATGTTAAATAAGTTACATTTTTAGGATAAAAATTTAATAGGAAAGTGCTTTATATTATAACTAAAATATGATTTTTAATTTAAATATGATGAGGAGGATATATGCATAGAGATATTGATCACATTATATATATTACTGGAAATGAAAGTTTGATTGATGATATTAAGTATTTGTGGCATAAGCTTAATAAGCATCATATAGATAAATCTTTATATTTTAAAGAGCATTTTTTACAATTAAATTTAGAATCAAGAATTAAAAAATTATTAGAAAATACAAATGATCTATTTGTAATTATCGCTAAGGATTCATCCACAGCAGAAAATGTTGGGTATTGTATTAGTTCTCAAATAGATAATAATATAGGGGAAATTGATTCGATATATGTTCTTCCTGAGTATTGAAGACTGGGGATAGAGGACAAGCTTCTTAAGTTATCCCTTGAGTGGTTAGATAGTAAAGGTGTTCTTTCAAAGAAGATTGTTATTTCCTTTGGAAATGAGGAAGTTTTAGAGTTTTATAAAAAGTATAACCTTTATCCTAAAAGTACAGTACTTTTTCAGAAATAGTAGCATTATTAGTTGGAAGATGAATTCTAAAGCTTAATTTATATAGTTAATGGGAATTCTTCGTTGTAATTTAGTGTAGTACTTAGTTGTTTTTTAACTTGATATTATAATGGTAATATGGATATAGATAAGATATAATAATTGACATAGTATAATTAATATTTTATAATAAGCATTGTTAAAAATTGAATAACTTCGGTATTGGTACTGACAAAGTTTAATAGGGAATTAGGTGAGAATCCTAAACAGTCCTGCTGCCGTATTGAGCGAGTTGTTTTTTGTGCGAAAGCAACCACTGGAGTAATCTGGGAAGGTAAAAAACAGCGATGACCTCTAAGTCGGAATACCTGCCAATATTATTTGCGTATAACCGCAAATGTGCTATACCTTGCAGAGTACAGGGTGATAGCAAAGGAGATTTGGAATAAGTTATGCATTTTTTTGCATGATTTTTGTATAATTTTATATTCCAAAGTTTTTATTTGTGGTTATACGTTTCGGATTTTCCGAAACGTTTTTTTATTGTATAGGAAAAGTGCTCCTATCAATAAAAGAACGCCCATTGTATATGAAGTATTCAAAAAATAAAAGGGAGGGATTAAAATGAAAAAATTCAAAAGTTTATTCTCATGTACTATTGCGTTAATTATGTTACTTGTGTTTTCGGTGGGATGTTCAGTACAGGAAAAGTCAAATGTAAAAAACCCCGAAACTACTAAAGAGGCTACAACTATAGTAGATCCATCCGGTAAGGAAATTACTATTCCAGAGAAAGTTGATAAAATAATATCTTTGGCACCATCTATAACTGAGGTTTTAGTAGAATTAGGATTTGGTGATAAGATTGCTTTGGTTGATGCAAATTCAAAAGATTTATCAGGTTTACCTGAAGGTGTTGAATATGTAGATATGATGACACCGGATGTGGAAAAGATTATAGCATTGCAGCCAGATATAGTTTTAGCTTCTACAATAACCTCTACTGGAGGAACTGATCCAGCACAACAGTTGAAATCAGCTGGAATTACACTAGCATACATACCCACTAGCAATAGCATAGAAGGAATTTATAGCGATATTATGTTTATTGCTAAGGTGTTAAGAGAAAAGGAAAAAGGACAAAAATTAGTAGATAGAACTAAAGAGAAAATAGCTAAGATTGAAGAAATAGGAAAAACTATTAAAGATAAAAAAACAGTATATTTTGAAATAGCTGCTGCACCAGGCATATATAGTTTTGGTCAAGGTGTTTTTTTAAATGAAATGATAGAAATAATTGGTGCTAAAAATGTACTGGCAAAGGAAGAAGGATGGATTTCTGTATCTGAAGAGGCAGTAGTAGCTGCTGACCCAGATGTTATACTCACTAATGTTAATTATATTCCAGAGCCTGTAGATGAGATAAAATCCCGTGCTAGCTGGAAAAATATAAAGGCCGTTAAAAACAATGATGTATATTATATAGATAATATGTCAAGCTCTCTTCCAAACCATAATATTGTTAAAGCTTTAGAACAGATGGCCAAGGTTGTTTATCCTGATAAATATTAAAGGCTATGAAGAATAGAATAAAAATTATATTTTCAATTATCATAAGTATATTTATATTAGTTATAGCAGTAGGTATTGGCAGTGTATATATTGAGCCTTTAAATATATTGGCTATTATCTATAGCAAGATTTTTCATCAACCAATTACAATAGACATAAAAGATAGTTTAATATCAATAATTTGGGATATTAGATTACCAAGAGTCCTGGTAGCTTTTTTAGTTGGCGGGGCTCTTGCTGTAAGTGGCTCTGTTATGCAGTCTATTCTTAAAAACCCATTAGCATCATCCTATACCTTGGGGGTATCATCTGGTGCTTCTGTAGGAGCAGGATTGGTAATTGTAACAGGATTTACCATATATCTGTTGGGAAGATTTACTCTTCCCTTTATTGGTTTATTATCTGGGCTCCTTACAGTATATCTTGTAATAAGTTTCACTGCCAAAATTGATAAGAATATGGAAAACACTACAATAATATTAGTTGGTATGGTTTTTTCATTATTCATAAATGCTATAACTACATTAATAACAGCATTATCAGGAGAAAATTTACAAAGACTTATAGCTTGGCAAATGGGTAGCTTTTCTTTAAAGTCATGGGCAGATGTAAGGGTTTTAGCTATAATTTTTCCTATCTGCTACCTGATTTTAATAAGATATACAAAAGAACTGGATATTATGACTTTTGGAGAGGAACAAGCATTATCTATAGGAATAGAAGTAAAAAAGGTAAAATGGATTTTGCTTATATTATCAGCATCATTAACTGGAAGTGCAGTAGCTTTTACGGGAGTGATAGGATTTATTGATTTAATAGCCCCCCATGTGGTAAGAAAAATATTTGGTTCTGCTCATAAACTGGTGGTTCCAATGTCTATGCTTTTTGGTGGAACCTTTATGGTGGTATGTGATTTGGTAGCACGAATTGTAATTTCAAACTCAGAGCTGCCTGTAGGAGCTGTAACAGCCTTAATTGGTGCACCATTTTTTGCATATGTGTATTTTGTAAAAAGAAAGGTCAGATAAAATGATAGAACTTAAAAATTTATCTGCTGGATATAATGGGATTGATATAGTAAAAAATGTGTCCTTGAAATTAGATGCAGGAGTAAACTTATGTATTTTAGGACCTAATGGATGTGGAAAAACTACCTTATTAAAAGCCATCGCCGGTATAATTCCAAGTCAAGGAGATGTATTGATTGATGGAAAAAGTGTAAAGGCTATGAAAAGACATGAGATTGCTAAGGAAATTGCAGTTATGAGCCAATTATCTACTATATACTTCTCATACACTGTATTTGAAACTGTATTATTGGGCCGATACTTGTATATGAAAGACAATTTATTAAAAGAACCTTCTGAGAAGGATAAAGCCTATGTCCGAAAATGTCTAGAAACCGTTGGCATGCTAGATGAGCAAGATAAGCAAATTAATACATTATCGGGTGGGCAAATACAAAGGGTTTTTTTAGCAAGGGCATTGGCTCAAGAAACTAATATCATTTTATTAGATGAGCCTACAAATCATTTGGATTTAAAAAGTCAGAGGGAATTAATTCATTATTTAAAAAAGTGGTCAAAAGATCATAAGCATTCAGTAATTGGCGTTTTTCATGACATAAATCATGCTTTGGAATTAGCCGATTATTTATTAGTATTAGGGAAAGATGGTGCAATGATATTTGGTAAACCTGAAGAGATAATTAATAGTAATTTATTAAATGAGGTTTATGAAATGGATGTAGCAGGATATATGATTGAATGTTTAAAAAAGTGGAAAAGAGTAATGTAATTTTTAATAATTTAAATAAAAAGGTGAGAAAATGAAAGATAAAATATATAAAAGTAGATATGAAGCATATCCATTTTTGAGTGATCCATTAAATGACTTAAAATGTGATTTTGAGATATATACAGATGAAATAGCCAGTCATATAGGCTTGCTTCGTTCTATAGTCAAAGAGGATCACATTAAAGAAGAATTACTAAATATATGTGAAAAATGTTATCATATCAATCCGTCCCTCAGAACCTTTGTATCAGTTACAGAAGATGAACTTAAATTTCTAGAAAAGTGTACTAATAGGTTAAGGGAAGAAGTAAAAGATAGATGTAATAAGTTTGTATTGCCAGTAGGTTGTGAGAGTGCAGGACATACTCATGTATTAAGATCAAAATGCAAGGCTCTCGTAAGATTATTGTATAGATATCGAGAGTTAGGTAATGAAGTTCCGGATATTTTATTTGACTTTACCAATTTGCTATCTGGCTATTTCTTTAATTTAGCTCTTAAGCTTAATCAGTTAGATGACATTGATGAGATTGAATTTAAAAGTAGAAATTATAAGTAAATAATATGTTTCAATTAGGAGAGAAGAAATGGCAAATATAGTGGTTCAAGGAACCACATCCTCAGCGGGAAAAAGTTTGATGTGTACAGGTTTATGCAAAATATTTAGGGAAGATGGATTTAGAGTATATCCTTTCAAATCACAAAATATGTCTTCAAGATATTACACTACAAAAGATGGACGTAAAATAAGTACTGCGCAAGCTTTACAGGCAATGGCCGCAGGGATAGAACCAGAAGTAAATATGAATCCTATATTATTGATTCCAAAGTCTGATAAAGGCTCTACAGTAGTGATAAAGGGCCAAGAAAAAGGAGAAAAGGAAGCAATAGAATACTACAAATATAGAAGTAGTCTTAAACCTATGATATTGGATACATACAATGAAATAAAAAGTCAAAGTGACATTGTAGTTATAGAAGGGGCAGGCAGTTCGGCAGAGATAAATCTAAAAGAGAATGATATTGTAAATATGGGGATGGCAGAAATGGCTGGTGCTCCTGTTCTTCTAATTGCAGATATTGATAGAGGAGTTTTTGCCTCCTTATATGGTACTGTAATGCTACTTGAACCTCACGAAAGAGCCAGGATAAAAGGGCTAATCGTTAATAAATTTAGAGGAGATAAATCTATTCTAGAACCCGGTATTAAAAAGATTGAAGATATATTGAATATACCGGTAATTGGGGTTATACCATATGTTCACTTAGAATTAGTTGATGAGGATAGTTTGATAGATTATGAAAAGAAATGTAATATAGAGCCTCAGACACCAGAAGAAATCAATAAAGAACTAGATAAATTATCTGAATTACTAAGAAAACATTTAGACATAGATTATATATATGATATCATTAAGAAAACCACGGAATAGAGGGTTGATAATAAATGTTATTAAATATAGTAGCTGCCGTACTTCTTGACTTTATATTAGGAGATCCTTATAGTTTCCCTCATATAGTTAAGCTTATGGGTAAGATAATAACCTTAGAGGAAAAGTTAGCAAGGAAGCTAAGTAAATCTAATTTGGCACTTAAAATATCAGGATTGATTATAGTTATAATAAATATAAGTCTTGGATTTTTAAGCCCATTTTTTTTACTTAGATTTCTAAAGCAGTATAAAATCCTTTATAATATCGTAGATATTTATTTTATATATAGTTGTATAGCTGCGAGATCTTTGCACTATGAAGCTATTAAGGTATATAAAGCACTGGATATAGGAATAGAAGAAGCTAGGAAAAGATTATCTAATATAGTAGGCCGTGATACGGAAAAGCTTTCAGAAAATGGAGTGATTAGAGCTACTGTAGAAACTGTGGCGGAAAATACATCCGATGGTGTAATTGCTCCATTATTTTATATTATGCTATTTGGCCTACCTGGTGGAATAGCGTATAAGTTCATTAACACTATGGATTCAATGCTAGGATATATGACTAAAGAATATATCGATATTGGTTATTTTCCTGCTAAAGTCGATGGTTTAGTTAATTATATTCCAGCGAGGATTACAGGGTTACTTATGAACATCAGCGCTGTTTTCAGATTTAATATAAAGAATGGATTTAAAATCATGATAAGGGATAGAAAAAATCATAAGAGCCCTAATGCAATATATCCAGAAGCTGCAGTTGCAGGATTATTGGGTATTAGGCTGGGCGGAAATAATTACTATCATGGTGAATTAGTAAAAAAGCCTACCATTGGAGATAAATTAAATGAAATTAACAAAAAACATATTAAGAATACCATAGAAATAATGTACCGTAGTGAAATATTTTTGCTGACTATATATTTTGCTTATATATTTTTTATAAAATTAGTATAGAGAGGTAACAAGGTGAAACATGGTGGAGATTTACTGTCCTATAAAGAGTATTATGATGGTGAATTGGTGGATTATAGTAGCAATATAAACCCATTAGGAATACCTAAAGGATTAGAAAAAGAACTAAGGGGTAGTTTTAAGAAATTAGATACTTATCCAGATATAAAGTATAGAAAACTTAGAAAATCTGTAGCAGAATATTTGAAATGTAATGAAGCTAACACAGTTTTAGGTAATGGAGCTGTAGAGCTAATAGACAATTTTATTTTTCTGGCTACTAGAGTATTAATATATATTCCTTCTTTTTTAGAATACGAAGAACGAGCTTTGATTCATAATAAAGAAGCTATTTACATACCGTATAAAGAGGATTTTGCAATAGACATAAAAAAATTTGCAAACATTATACAAGAGGGGGATACGGTCATACTTGGAAACCCTAATAATCCAACAGGTCTAAGAATTAAGAAAGAAGAGATTTTAATAATATATAGCATAGTAAAAAAGAAAAAAGGATTTTTAGTATTAGATGAGGCCTTTTTTGAATTCTGTCCAGATGACTATGACAGCATAGAATTGTTTAGAAAAACAGAATATGAAAATCTAGCAATTATTAGGGCAGCTACAAAATTTTTTGCCCTTCCTGGTATACGACTAGGATATGGATGCGCATCCGTAAAGATGGCAATGAAAGTAGAAAAACTTCAGCTCCCTTGGAGCATTAATACTTTGGCTGAGGTAGCTGGAAATTACATATTTCATGATAAAAAATATATAGAAGAATCAAAGGAATATATTGAAAAGGAAAGAAGATATCTATTAAATGAATTATCAAAGATAAAAATTATTAAACCTTACTTTACACATACAAATTATATATTAATCGAATTACTTGAGATAGAAGAAGAGTACGTGTTTAACTTTTTCTTAACTAGGGGTATTATCATAAGAAAATGTTCTACCTTCAGGGGATTAAGCAATAATTTCATACGAATAGCAATAAAGGATCATGACAATAACATTAGATTAGTAGAAATCTTTAAAGAACTTGAGAAAGAATCGTTGAAAAATAAAGCAGATTAAAGAAATGGATAGAGTAGAGGAACGAGTCTATTGGAGGTGTTGGATTTTGGATTTATTAAGAGAAACCCTAAGTAAAATAACTGAATCAGATAAAAAAGTAAAAGAAGAAGTTAGAAGGAAATGGGATGGACTACTTAAGCCAATAGGTAGTTTAGGAGCATTAGAAGAGATTATTATTAAGATATGTGGTATGACTGGTAAAATAGTTAATAAATTTGATAAAAAAGCCATAGCTGTAATGTGTAGTGATAATGGAGTTGTAGATGAGGGGGTAAGCTCTGCACCACAAATATTTACAAAAATCTTAGCAGAAAGTATGCAAAAAGGGTTAACAGGAGTTGCTACACTAGGTAAATATACAGGTACGGATATTCTTACTGTTGATTTAGGTATAAAAGGAAAAGTGGACAATCCTCAAGTGATAGATAGAAAAATAGCAGATGGCACTAAGAATTTCACAAAAGGACCAGCTATGACCTATGAAGAGGCTGTTAAATCTATAGAAATAGGTATTGAAGTTGCAGATGAAATTTTTTCTAAAGGATATGATATATTAGGAACAGGAGAAGTGGGAATTGGAAATACGTCTACTGCAGTTGCGGTACTATCAAGCTTATCAAGTTTAGAGGTAGATTTGATTTGTGGAAAGGGAGTTGGGCTTACAGAGGAACAACATTCCCTAAAAAAAGAAATTATAAAAAAAGCTATTGCTATTAATAAACCTAATAAAGATAACCCTATAGATGTTATATCAAAAGTTGGGGGATTTGATATAGGTGGTATGTGTGGCTTGTGTTTATCTGCAGCTAAAAATAAAAAGCCTGTTGTTATAGATGGATTTATATCCTCTGTGGCAGCTCTTTGTGCTACTAAGCTTAATCCATATGTAAAAGAATATATAATACCTTCTCATTTATCTGCTGAACCGGGTGCAAAGTATGTATTTGATGAATTAGGTTTGAAACCAATATTAAATTTAGAAATGAGATTGGGAGAGGGCTCTGGATGTCCTCTTACATTCAAAATCATAGAAACAGCAGAGTATCTATTTGAAAACATGGGAACACACGATGATGTTTCAATGAGTACCTCATATTTAATAGATATAAGAGAAGGATAAAGGAGGCAAAAGATGATAACATTAATTACTGGTGGTGCAAGATCAGGTAAAAGTGCATTTGCAGAGAGTTTATATGAAAATGATAATGATGTTGTATATATAGCTACAGCAAAAGTCACAGATGATGAAATGAAAGAAAGGGTAAAGCAACATCAAAATTCTAGGTCGAAACAGTGGCGTACATATGAAGGAAACTATAACTTGAGTAAGGCCATAGGAACTGAGAAAAAATATTTACTTGATTGTATTACAATACTTACCTCTAATATAATGTATGATATTTCCAAAGATGAAGAAAATATAAGTTTTCAACTTCAAAAGTTAATTGAAGACAAGGTATTCTTTGAAATAAAAGAATTAATAGATGAAATTAGAGAAAAGGACTTTAATCTAGTCATGGTAACCAATGAAGTTGGTGATTCTATTGTCCCCAGTCATTCTATATCTAGAGCTTTTAGAGACATCCAAGGACGTGTAAACCAGCGCGTTGCAGCATTGGCGGATCAAGTTTATTTAGTATGTTGTGGAATTCCGGTGAAAATAAAATGATTAAAGGATTAATATTAGCAATACAGTTTTTTACGAGAATACCTATTAATATTACTGTGGATTTTAATGAGAAAAACATTAGGTATAGCATATTTTTCATGCCATTAGTTGGAACTATTATTGGTGGCTTTGGTGGTATAGTTTATTATTTAATTGCACCACATAATAAGCTTATGGCTTCATTTCTAACACTTTTAATAACAATAATTTTAACTGGTGGACTTCATATAGATGGTTTGGCAGATACTTTTGATGGTTTTTTAGCGAATAAAGATAGAAAAAAAACTATGGAAATTATGAAGGATAGCAGAATAGGTACATTTGGAGTACTTAGTATAGTTTTGCATTTAATGTTCTTATATATATTAATAATTAGCATAGATAATGTACCTTTAGCAATGATCCTGTCCTTTACCAATAGTAGATTAATAGCAAGTATAATTATATCAAATAAGAAATCAGCTCAGGTTAATGGGTTAGGTGCTTTATTTCATAAAAGTAATCCTAAAAAGTTGATAATATTAAGTACAATTATTTATTTGATTTTTTTAGTATCTATTAATAAAAAATATTTGATACCTCTTGTGATTAACTATATTTTAGCAGAAATTATTAGCAATATATCATATAAAAAAATAGATGGTTTAACTGGTGATGTATATGGGACTATAATTGAATTAGGTGTACTTATTTCTTTATTTTCATTTTGGGGTGTGGGTGAATGGATATAATTATGATTAGACATGGTGAGAGTGAGGATAATGTAAGGAAAGTATATAGTAGAATTTCTACCCCTTTAACTGAGAAAGGCAAAGCAGAGATATTACAAACTAAGAAATTATTAGAGAGATATGATTATGAAGAGGTTTATTATAGTCCTTATAGGAGAACTGTAGATACTATGCATTATTTAGATTTAGAAGGCAAAGAAGATGATAGAATAAGGGAGATTAATTTTGGTATATTTGAAGGAAAAAATTTTGAAGAAATATCAAAAGTTTACCCAGAGGAAACTAAGCTTTGGATAGAGGATACCTATAATTATAGGATTCCCAAAGGAGAATCTTTGCTAGATGTATATAAGAGAGTAAGTGTGTTTTTAGAAGAACTTTGTAAGAAAGATAAGTCTACGGTATTAGTGACACATGATTCTGTAATTCGTTTAGCTTTATGTTGGGTATTTGATGAACCGCTATATTTTTATAAGTTTAAGGTAGATAACGGTAGTATAACTGTCATTACAGTAAATGAAGGGTATAAATATATAAATAGACTAAATCAAACATATTGCTTATGAAATATATTGTGTTGTTTCAAAGAAACTTGATATATCTTTTGGAAATGAAGTATTCTTAGAATTTTATAAAAAGTAGAATTGTTAGTTGGAATGTGGATTCTATAGTTTATCTATAGTATAAGCAATCAGCACTCTACGCTGTAATTGGGCGGGGTGCTTATTTGTTTCAAACTTATATTTAATTTACATTCTCTAATTATTTATATATTTATTATTTATTTTTTAGTTCTCTTTGATATAACTTTCATAAATAAAAAATCCAATACAATTAAAGAGCCTATAGTATCTAATAGTGAAATTATAGCAAAATAAGGACTTACTGTTTCAGTATTTATCTTTATTAAAATATTAAATTTATATTGATTTAGCATTATGAAAATAGTGTACTCAATTATTTGAGCAAAGTTAAAATATACTATCCGTAAAAATATACTTACTATGAGTAGTTTTTTATTATATTTCATATCTACCTTTTCTGGAATATTTTTTATACATTACCCCTCTCGATGGTTATCTTTGTCACAGTTTCATTTTTTTAAAAATATGTGGTTTGTTAATATGAAGATTTATTAAATGTATTACTATATTGAGTATAGTATAATTATATCATTCATAACAATATATATAAAATATAGTAAATCATTGAATGAAAAAACTATACTAGTTTTTATCGACGTACAGTAGCAAGAACAATTATAAATGAATTCAAGGAAATCAAAAAAGTAAGGAAAGTTAATGAAAAAGGTATATCTTAGGAATATGAAGTAAAGGTATGAGAAAGTGTTTTTTTAAAGATATGTGAAGTAATCTGTGATTTAATATAGTAAGTGTAAAAGACATATGGTAAAATATATGTGAAGTATGGATATTATTTAAAATAATACAAGTACTTTACAAGAAAATTTTAAAGGAGATATTTAGTGAATGAGTAAATTTGAAAATGCTATGAAACTTATGGAAGAGCTTTGTGGTAATGGTAAAGAGGAAATTATTGCACTTTCTACAATAGCATTATCTAAAAGCCCTGATGGTAGTCCTCGTCCAGCAACCCGTATGGTATGCGCCTATTATGAAGATGGTGCCTTCTATGTTTCTACAGATGCAAGGACAAATAAAATGCTAGAAATTGAGAAGAATAATGATGTTTCTGTAGCTGGAATGGGTTGGTATACCTTTCAAGGTAAGGCGGAAAATCTAGGTTGGGTTAAGGAAGAGAAGAATAAAGAAATAAGAGCTAAATTTAAAAAAATCTTTGACTGGTTTGATGAAGTTGGTGATGAGGATAATCCAAACTCAATCGTTCTTCGTATTAACCTTACAGAAGGTGTTATTATTGATCATGAAGAAAGATATGGTGAAAAGCGATACCATATTGACTTTATTAATAAAATAGCCAGGTAAAATAGAATTATAGTTTATAACTTAGATAAAAAGTAGAGGTTTATATGCTGATAGTTAAATCAGTAATAAACCTCTTTTTTATTTTTAATTAACACTTAATAGGTAAACTATTATGTCAGGATTCATGATTTGATAAGTTCTTAACTGGTTATTCTATTAGAAACGATATATAATTATTAGAAAGGAAGGTAAGAAATTATGGGAAAGATGCCACTTATTTTTATCGGTCATGGATCACCGATGAATGCTATTGAAGATAATGATTATTCAAGAAGTTGGGAAAGTATAGCTAAAAGGATACCAAAGCCAAAAGTAATAATATCTATATCAGCTCACTGGTTTACAAAGGGTACTAAGATTATGAATGAAGAATCTCCTAAAACTATCTATGATATGTATGGTTTTCCAAAGGAACTATATGAAATTACATACAATTCACCTGGTTCACCAAAAGTTGCACATATGTGCAAGGAATTAATTTCAAAGGAAACGGAATATGATAACTCTTGGGGAATTGATCATGGAACTTGGTCAGTTTTAGTTCATATGTTTCCAGAAAGAGATATACCTGTATTTCAAATTAGTGTAGATGGCTACGCTCCTCCAGAAGCTCACTATAAAATCGGTAGGGAATTAAGGGGTTTAAGGCAAGAAGGAGCATTGATATTTGGTACAGGTAATATAGTTCATAATTTAAGATTAGTCGATTGGCATATGGGAAGTAAGGGTTTTGATTGGGCCTATGAATTTGATGAGTACATATATGAGAATATTATTAATAAAAATTATGATAACATTTTGGAATATAATCAAAAATGTATTTCTGCAAAGCATGCAGTTCCTACGCCGGATCATTTTTATCCTTTGTTATATGTGCTTGGAGCTGTAGAGGAAGAAGATAGGGTTAGTGTTTTCAATAAATCCTGTGAGCTTGGCTCATTAACAATGACAAGTTATCTTTGGGAATAATACTAGTTAGAATACTTTTTATGTGAAGTTGGACCGGAGGTTGATGAGAGAAAATTAGATGATTATGGAAAGGAAAAGGGCTGTTAAATGCTTTGATTAACTTTGCTAGAAGAAATAGAAAAGAATATGTAGAAAAGTAATTTTGATAGGTGGCCTTGGATAATTAGAGGTTCAAAAGTAATGGAATATCTTTTATATAAGGATACATAGAATTGATATTGGATGCCAAGGGAAGTCACTATCCTCCTTGGCTTTCTCTTTTTCATTTAATTTGCTATAATAGGCTTTTGGAGGTGGAAAATGAATAAAACTCTTAGATTATATTCAAAAGTTGATAAGGAATTTTTGAGCAATATGCTTAAAATAGCTTTACCAATTATGCTTCAAAATTTGGTTGCATCTACACTTAATATGGCAGATACTATTATGGTGGGAAAATTAGGAGAAATTGAAATAGCTGCTGTTGGAATAGCTAATCAGTATTTTTTCTTTTTTAGTATGATACTTATTGGCTTATGTGGAGGATGTAGTGTTTTCATTGCTCAGTACTGGGGGAAGAAAGATTTTGACAACATTAAGAGAATTCTTGGTTTAGGACTAGTATCCGTTTTATTAATTTCTATAGTTTTTATGGCAGTAGGATTTATTAATCCAGGAAAAATAATTTCTTTATTTAATAAGGAACCTATAGTTAAAGATTTAGGTGGAAAATACTTGTTTATAGTCTTATTTAGCTATATTTTTACCGCTATAACCTTTGTGTACAGTTATTCTCTACGTTCTATTGGAAATACTGTTACACCTCTAATAGTTAATATAGCAGCTCTTATTTGCAATGTAGTATTTAATTATATTCTAATTTTCGGAAAGTTAGGGTTTCCTGCCTTAGGAGTTGAAGGGGCTGCAATAGCAACATTAATATCTAGGGTTGTAGAAGCCGTAACACTTGTCGTTTTGGTGTATAAAGATAATGGGGTATTGGCGGCAAAGTTTAGTGAATTAAAAGATTTAAGTTTTGAATTTTTAAAAAAGTCATATAAAATCATTATTCCTGTGTTGTTAAATGATGTACTATGGGCCTTGGCTAGTCTTATTTATTCTTTTGTATATGGACATATGGGCACAGGGGCTACGGCTGCTATTCAAATATGCAATACTGTAAATAATATGTTTATGGTAGTTACTTTTGGAATGGCTAGCGCGTCTGTAGTGATGATTGGAAATAGCATAGGGGAAGGAAAAGAAGATCAAACTATTAGTTATGCTAAAAAATTTATGATCATTTCCTTGTATGTAAGTATACTTTTAGGAGTTATTTTAGCATTAACAGCTCCTCTTATAATAGAACTATTTAATGTTTCTAATGAAGTAAGGAGAAGTACTTTAATTATGCTCTATATAATCTCACTAATATTTCTAGTTCGCTTTTTAGGAATGATTATGATTGTTGGTATTCTTCGCGGAGCAGGAGATGCAAGAAGTGCATTGATAATAGAAGGTTTTACTATGTGGTTTATAGGAGTTCCTCTAACTATTTTGGGTGCCTTTTTCTTTAAGCTTCCTGTGCATCTGGTATATGCTTTAGCTATTTTAGAGGAAGTAGTTAAATTTATTTTAGCATTAATGCGATTGAAATCAAGAAAATGGATTAATAATATAACTTAGTTAATATTAGCGATAAGTAAAAGTATTTACATCATAAGGATAAATATGTTATTATATCTTCTAGTGTTGATTATTATGTATAATTTGTTAAATCTCAAAAGAATATTAGTAAGGATGGATATATTTATGAACACTCATTCAGGACCTAAAGCATTAGCGGAGTATATATTGAATCAAAGTAAGAATAAGGCTAATAAAAAGGCAATTGTCTTACTTTTTCAAGGAATTCTTGCAGGAATTTATATTTCTATCGGTGCAATAGGAAGTCTTAAAGTAGCAGCAACTGTTACAAGTCCAGGACTTGGCAATTTTCTAGGGGCATTGGTTTTTCCTATAGGAATCATTGCCATCATATTGATGCAGGCAGAGTTATTTACTAGTGACTGTATGGTTATGCTTTCTGTTTATTCAGGACGCACTAAAATTAGAAAAATAGTAAAAATTTTATTTTTAATTATTTTTTCTAATTTGCTTGGAGCAATCTTTGTAGCATTTTTAACTAAAACATCAGGTATTTTTGGACAAGCAGTAACAGATTTGGTAATCGAGAAAGCTGTACATAAGGTAAATATGCCAATTGGTGAGCTGTTTACTAGCTCTATTCTATGTAATATTATAGTTTGTACCGGTGTATGCCTAGCTTACAGCTGCAAAGAGGAATTAGCTAAGATTGCTGCTTTATGGTTGGCAATTGTTGTATTTGTTCTCAGTGGAACCGAGCACGTTGTTGCTAATATGTATTACTTATTTATCGGACTATTTACTGGCGCAAATATAGGAGGTTTGGATATCTTTTATAATTTAGCTGTATCCGGTGTAGGTAATTTCATTGGTGGCGGTATAGTTGTAACAGGAATAAATTATATATTATCTTATAAAGAAAGATAAGGAGAAAAAATAATTTAAGTTGGAATTCAATAATGAATCATAATTTTGAATTTCATAACCATAAGATAAGTATTTTATTTACTATATAAATATAAGTTGCCATTTAGGTGACACCAGTAAAACATCTAGCCTAATAGGACTAGATGTTTTTATATTTAGAATAGAAGATATTAGATTAATATCATTATTGATGAATAAAAAACTATAAAGTGTGGATAATAAATACAAGGATTATAAATTAATTTTATAAAAAATATAAAAAAATTGTTGACATTAAAAAAGCATCGTGATACTATAATAAAGCGTCATTGATTGCGGTAAAATTTTTAATAAAGAAATTAATAAAAATTAAAATTCACCAAGAAAAATGATGTTGACAATACTGTTTATCCGTGGTAACCTAAATGAGCTGCATGATAACAGTAAGTGAAATAAATCTTGGTCTTTGAAAATTGAACAGAGATTAAATGATAATTCTTTACAGAATAAATCATGGTCAGCGATTTCTTTGACAGATAAAAACCTGAAAGATAAAAAGCGATAAAAGGTATAGAATGAAAAATTGTAAACATCTTGCTTTCATAAAAATCCTTGAAGATTGGATATTTTATTCGGCAATATGTAAGAATTTTAATCATTCTATAAAGCTAAGATTCAAACTTTTAAA
>Ga0209537_1000341_pt1 | contig 57305 bp, 52 predicted proteins | sample BioPla4DNA1_FD_187698 | JGI IMG/M metagenome (GOLD analysis project Ga0209537, IMG submission 187698) | Biogas fermentation microbial communities from Germany - Plant 4 DNA1 (SPAdes) (version 2) | ecosystem: Engineered > Bioreactor > Anaerobic > Digestate | place: Bielefeld, North... | reverse complement strand
CTTTATTATTTGTTCAATGAATTCTGCACTGTATTGTTTTTTAGCCATTTACTACAACCCCCTGTTTCTATTATAATTATAACATGTTGCACATTCTTTCTCCAAACCTAATAGGGGGCTAAATAGATAAAAATGAAAGTTATTACTAAATTATATTTATCAACATTTAAACAACTCCTTTTATATTTCTTAATAATAAATAAGTTTTTATTTCCCTCCAACAGTTAATACATCATATTCTCCATAAAGTATAGGTTGCATATAAGTATTATAAATGACATATTGAGTATAATTCTTTTTAGAAATAGATATTTTTAAACTATTTGGATTATCATCACAATATACATTCCAATCTATTCCTTTAAGAATGAAATATCATGTGATTTCTTTTTGCTTGTGGAGTGGATGATAATGCCCCGCCTGTATCTTTTCAGCACTTTCTCGTATTCCCAGGGCATCAGTGACCCATTGCGGGACGGGCAGGTATGTCCGTATCCCCAGTCGGAACAGCCGAACATGCACTTAAGAATGGTTCTGGAATCGAACACAATCTGATCAATGGTAAAGGGTACGGCATGATCGGCTCCAAGTTCCAATGCTGCTTTACAATACTTCTCCATTATCCTGATGTCTCTCCTTGCTGTTTGTTGCGGTTTAAGTTGTCTACCAGATGATTATACACAACAAACCAACAATAATGAAGACCTGTATATATCTTCAAATCCTATTGGAATTCGAAGAATATCTCTGTTACAGGTCTTATCAGGTCATGTGCCCAATCACCTTCAATCAGTTCAAAGGAGAGGAACATGAACACGCTGAAAAGAATGGACAGGATCAACAGGATGGTCGGTATAACCTTCGCCTTCTTAACAACAATTTTGAGGTTTAGGGTATAAATCAGCAATACCACTGCAACAACAGGGGTCATTAGTCTAAGGGTGTCTACACTCAAATTGTTGATGGGGTTTTGGGATTCGGGATATGTAAACCACAGGAATACCCAAACGCCAATAAAGGCCAGCATCCCAATCCATAGTATGGTGAATACCCACGGAAACCTTTTTTTCGGTTTTTTCGGAGCCGCTGGCTGCTGAGCCTGTTGGGGATAACTGGGCTGCTGATAGCTCTGCGCCGGCTGAGCAGGCTGGTGGCTGGGCTGCGGCGGTTGAGGCTGGATGAATGCTTGAGCATAAGCCTGCTGCTGTATTTGCTCAGGTTCTGAGGAGGCTGTCTGTTGTTGCTGTGGAGCCGCTGATGTTGATTCTGGATAGGCCGGTTGCTGTTGTGCCGTAGGCTCAGCCTCTATTGACGGTTCCTGATAATCTTGCTCAGACTGATCGCTTGCATCCGGTTCTCCATAGTTTTCAGCCTCAGAAACGGGCTCTGGAGTCTTAATTTCTTCAGCATCTTGATATACGGATTCTTCAGGGGTTTGAACCGCCTGCTCCTGCTCTTGGATAACGGCTTCCTGCTTTTGACCGCAGTTCGGGCAGAACACAGCTTCAACAGGAATGCTATTGCCACAGGATGAACACATTTTAATATCTCCCATGTAATCGCCTCCAATACTTTCTATTAGGTAGATTCTATCAAATAGTGGAAATACATTCAACAACATTTTCCAAGCCGGTCCAAGGAAGGTATATCAAGTTTTTCATTTTATCAAGCTGATCTTCATACGGTGTTCAACCATGGGATTGACGCTGCCAGCAATCCATGTTAGTATAGTCATAAATTCCAAGGAAAGGATAGCTTCCAGATACCTTTCAATTACGGTATCGGAACAGGGTGACGCGATGAGGATTTGCTAATTTCGGATTACTTATGCTATACAGTATGTTCCGGAATTGGCTGTCTATATCCTTTTTTGCGTATCATTCTTCTCTGTGAAGCTGTAGCTTTGTGCTTGACGCATGCCTTCCGGAACACTTCGGGAGGTTATTTTTATGTCATTGGTTCTGCAGGCAGATAATATCGGTAAAAGTTTCGGCGAACAGCAAATATTCAAATCCCTTTCATTGAAGGTATATTCAGGTGAGCGTGTCGGGATTACCGGACCCAACGGGGCAGGCAAATCCACGCTGTTAAAAGTTCTTTCAGGATTGGAAAGCCCGGATGAAGGTTCTGTCAGGATTTATACCTCCTTCTCCTTTCTGAGGCAGCAGGACGACGGCGTTCCGGAATCCGTGGATCCCCTTTACCAGGCCAATGCCAATCAGCGCCTTGTGGGTATGTTGAATTTTGATACCAATATGCATCATGCCCATTTAAGTGGCGGCGAGAGAGCTAAGGCACGCTTTATACAAGCCTTTGATCCTGATTGCGGGATCCTGTTTGCCGATGAGCCCACCAGCAACCTGGATATGGAATCATCGGAGATCATCCAAAAAGAGCTGGAAGGCTTTAAGGGAACCCTTTTCCTTGTCTCCCATGACAGAGAACTTCTGGACCGGCTGTGTGACACTATGATAGAGATCATGAACGGTGAGGTCAGGATTTACACGGGTAACTATTCCCAGTATGTTAGGCAACGGGAAGCCGACTATCAAAGGCAGACCCTAGAATACGAGTCTTATATAAAAGAACGTAACCGTCTTAAGGGACGGATCTTAGAACGAAGCTCCAATATGAAAGCCGTCAGGAAGTCACCACGCCGAATGGGAAACTCGGAAGCCCGTCTCCACAAAAGAAGGGAAACCGCCACCCAAAAAAAGCTTAATCAGGCCATCGATCAACTGGAAACAAGGCTTGAAAGGCTTGAAAAGCTTGAAAAGAAGGATAAACCTAAGGAACTTCCCCAAGTGGCCATAATGATTGAACCACCCAACAATCCCATATCTTCCAAAGCAGTACGCGCCAAAAACCTGACCATAGGTTTTAAATCCCGCAAGCTGCTTTCAAACGCCTGTTTTGAGATCCCAACCGGAAAGAGGACAGCTCTTATCGGGAAGAACGGCAGCGGCAAAACCACCCTGGCCAATTTGATTGCTGAAAGGGACGATCGTCTCACAATAGCACCGGGTGTTCAATTTGGATATTTCAAACAGGATTTCTCCATCCTGGATGAATCAAGAACCATCCTGGAGAATGTCATGGAAGGAAGTGCAAAGCCGGAACATGTGGTCAGGGGTGTCCTTGCAAGGCTCCTGATACCGGCTGGCCATGTTAATAAAAGGATATCCCTCATCAGCGGTGGTGAGAAGGTGAAGGTTTCAATAGCCAAGCTCTTGGTTTCGCAGGCCAACTTCATCATTTTAGATGAGCCTACCAACTATCTTGATATTTTCTCAATGGAGGCTTTGGAGAGTGTTCTACGCGATTATACAGGGACGCTGCTCCTGATTTCCCATGACAGGAAGTTTGTTGAAAACATTGCACAACGGTTGCTCATTATCGAGGGGAACCATCTGAAAACCTTTGAAGGTTCATTTGAGGATTACAGGGATAGCCAAAGGGCAAGAGATGACCAGATCCCGGCAGATTCCAGACTGGAGGAAACCATCCGGCAGATGAAATTGGCCGAGTTGTCTGCCAGGATTTACTCCTGCAGCGATGATAGCCTTAAGCAGGAATTGGAGGCTCAATATCGGGCCTTGCTGGAAAACAGATAATAAGTATTCTGCCACAAGGGAGGCATGAACAGTGCCTCCCTCATATCGGTATATGGTTATGGCTTAGTTTTCAGGGTGATTTCGGTAAGCTCCGGCCTGTTGAACAGCCGCACATTGATTACCGAGTTGCCCAATCCCCTGTTAACGATCATGCGGCTGGAGCTTTTCTCAAAAAGTCCGGCATCGAATTCCGGAAAGAAAACATGCTCAGGAGACAAAAGCCCGCCTTTAAATGGAACTTGAATAATTCCTCCATGCATGTGCCCCGAAAGGACCAGATCTGCCCCCCACTCCGCATATTCATTGAAATAGGATGGGCTGTGAACCAGTAAGAGGTGGAAGCCACTGCTGGCCGATCCTAGTGTATTTTCAATATATGAGGTCTTGAGCAAAAGGCTGTCGTCAGCATAGGGATCGTCCCGACGCGAGTAATGATAAAGCTGCAGTGTCAGACCGCTGATATGTATCCGATCCCCATCCTTCTCCAGGATTCTGGTCTGGTTATCCAGGATATGCACGCCTGATTCTTTAACCTGGCTGATGAAGGATTCATAGCCATAATCTGATTCGATTTCAAGCTCGTACCACCGCGCAATCTGCTCATGATTTCCAAGGCACATATATATGGGATACTTATCTCCAATACTTTCAAGAAAGTTAAGAAAGGCCTGTCCGTCCTTAGCGTTTGAACTGATCATATCACCGGTGCAAACCACAATATCCGGACCAAAATCATGGATACGCCTGGCCAATGCACTATTTTTATGCCCGAACTCAATGCCATGCATATCGCTTATCAGAGCAATCCTATACCCATCAAAGCCCTTAGGCAACCCATCATAGGAAAGAGTAAACCTTGTGGTCTGAAGGCTGAAATTTTGCCAATACCAGAACAAGGCCAGAAAAATCAGGCCGATAACAATATATAGACAGCCAAAAGGCTTTTTCTTCTTCATTTTCCCACCTCTGATTTCAGTACATAGAGCCTTATTCTTCAAATAGCCCCAGGGTGTAATCAATCAGTGATGCATCACCCCATTGTCCACGGCCGGGAACCACGATTTCTATACTGTCATAACGGCTTAAGATGTTGGTCAATGAGTCCGGCCATGCTCTACTTACTCTGGAATTCCCCAGGGAACTGGCTCCGTATTCTTTTACAAGATTTCCTGCATATAAAAGGTTGTATTCATCGATCCATACTATGGTGTTATTATCGGAGTAACCCGCCCCGGGAAAAAATATCTCAAAATCTACATCCCCGTATGTGATGCAGGCTTCATCACCGTCCAGCACCGTATCGGGTTCAATAAGTCCAATCTCAACGACATTTTGGGCAACCCTGTCAAGGCAGGTCAGCCTTATATCTTTTTCCTTCAGGCAGCGCAGGCCGCCTGTATATTCTGCCGCCACGTCAGTAACTATGGCATCGGTAAATCTGCTGTTAAATTGTTCAATAACCAGCTTGTCAAGGCTGTCCATCTGATTGCCGGTCCATGGTGCGTTGACCAAAACAAGACCGCTGTTTGTGAGCACAACAAGCCCATTATGCGGTCTGAGAACTCCACCAATTTCATAATAGGAGGTATGAACCCAAACCGAATCGTTTATCCTGGCCAGTTCAACAATGTCGGTATACTCTTCCCCATATTTCAGAAAAGCCTCATCCGGTATTCTAAGATCAGTATCAGAGCCATTCCCTGCCTGGTCTCCACAACCTGTGACAAGCAGAAATAAAGCTATGCACAGAACACCGGCCACTTTCTTTATGGTCTTCATATCCCCTTCTCCTTTGTTGACATGTATTAATTAAATGGAGGCCGATTTTTAGAGGTTCCGATTTTGCCTGATAACAAGTATACACCATTATAAGAAAAATGACAGGTAATGAAAAGGACTATTTACCATGAACGCCATTCATGGACACTTTCATATAATATGGTAAGGAATATGAAGGGGAATGGGTGCTGATGAAGGATTTTTCATGTTCAGATATCAATACTGGATGGAGGCCTGTGACCCGTGAGGATGGCCTGAATACCCCTATTGGAGAACCCCTGCTGCCGGATGACCTGGGCGATAAAGATCAGGGTCAATATGGCATGTTGATGGTTGACACTCACATACGGGAAATACTTCGCATGCTCGGGGAAATACAGCGTGAGATTAATAGCATGAAACAGCTGATGATTGACATGAAAAACCCCGGTACTGCTCCAAAGAAAAAGAAAAAGTTAAAACCGCATAAAAACCGTCTGGCTAGAAAATTGACCATTTAGGGAGAGATTTATCATGTCCGAGTCTGTGAACTCTGTTTATGACTGGCAGCAAATAGAAATCTTTGCCCGGCAGATACTTGGCAAAAAAGCCTTCCGGGACATCTGTATATTCTGGCAGGATAAGCCTGATCAGCAGCCCAATCAAGGTACAAAACAGCCTATGAGGCTCTATATTATCAATAATGGCGCTTGCCCGGGGACTTCCCCCTCTTCCGGGTCTGCTGTCAAATGCGTGAAGTTATGCAAAAGAGCTGTTTTACCCGATTATCCGAAAAACACCATCACAGGAACAAAAAAATCAAGGATTAACCATCGATACTGTCTCATCCTCCTGGTGGAATATGAAAACGGCGAATTCAAGGTAATAACCCTCCCCCGCCAATTATCCGCTCTTGGTTCTCACTACTCTGACTCTGTCATGGCTTTCTGTGAGATGATAAATCCGGATGATAAAACCCCGATCCCACAACGCAGGAACACTGCTGATTTCTGCGAGAAACTGACCCTTGCAACGGAAGGCAATAACTTTTCTGCATTTGACTATATGATGACATTTCCCATCGATACCTTTGAGCCCGGGATAGACTCAGTAGATCTGGAGAACCCTTCACTCCAGTCAACCATTCTTCTGTCAGATCTAAGATATGAGTCCGACGTGGTTGAACCCTATCTTGCTCCAACAGGAGACGGTTCCTTCATATGGACTACCGCTGTGGATTTCATACTTTATGAGAACATCACTATAAAACTTGGGGTGGATCAGGATATTGTGGTTCAGGGCTTGTCAGAACTATAATCCCGTAACCATGCCTTTATTCTTTGCATACCATAATATAGGACAACCTTCCGGAGGTGAAACCGATGAATAATGCACAAGAGCAGATTCTGGTTCTTCAATTGCTTCTTTTGCAGCAGAAGATACTTCAATTGGCTTTCATAAAAGGGCTCGTAAGGGATGAGCTTGTCAGATTGTATTATGAGGAGCAGAATGGGATCACAAGTTGAATCCCTGTTCCTATAAAACCATTCATGGCTGCCACCAGGCTGTGTTAAATATCGGCTGCTTTTGGCTTTACGCAGCCTGGCGGTTTCTCTTATAGTAACATGGCTCATTGTCCATTGTATTTGTCCAAAAGCAGCAGGAGCTTACTTATGATTTCTTCCCGTTCCCTCAGCTCTGACTTAAGATGTGCAATGGTCTTCTTACAGGTTTGTATTTCATCCTCCAGGGCTTTATTGAACTTTTTGAGGCTGCAGTTTTCATCCTTCACTTTAGATTCTGATGCTTCAAACTGGATTGGAAGTATATTTTCCTTGTTCCCAAACAGCCTGCTTATTTTGATAAGTTTTACAAGATGATCGATACATGTTAATGCATCATCAAGTCCAATACTGTTAATGACGGTTCTCCAATTGACGCTTTCGATCTTATCTCCGGTTTCGGGCTGTTCCTTTCCGCATTCAATAATATTGGAATAGTATGAGAAGGTTGCAAAATACTCTATGGAAGCACTGAGGGTCAAATTGATTCCCGTGCCATCCTCCGTTATGACATATCTGTAGGCCAAGTCATTTATTACTGGAACGACAAATAAATTTTCATTTTTTGAAGGCCATTTTAAAAGTTCGTGAAAATCTGGGGATAGTCTTTTTTTACAGGACAGCTTTTTTATTTTGTTTATACATTCACCAGCATTATCAAGATGCTCAAATATAAGCTCTACAATAAACGCGGCTTCTAACATGATGGAATCAGAAGCGTAATTTGTCTTAAAACTCACCTCATAAACAAAACAGGAGGTAATGCCCAGCACCCTGCCCTGATCTTTTTCAAGCAGACATACTTCTCCGTCATAAAGGACCTCACGCTCTATTTTCGTCCTGCCTGCAATACTTGTGGTCAGATACAACTGGGCACCCCCATGGAAACTTCTCTTTTATTATATGTCAGACTAAAGAATGAAAAGCATAAACCTATCCTCATAGCCGATGGACATATGAGAGTAACAGAAACAAAAATCCTCCCACCATGAAGGCTGATGTAAGGCAATATTATGTACTAATGCTATAATATATATACTTATGTAACATAGTTATGTTATGTTTAGCCTTTATTTGGTTACACTAACATGTTTTATGTATGTATTTTGCAGTATCCTCCTCCCCAATATTTGTTGTTGCCCTTGTATCATGCTAATTTCTCGCATTTATCTCCCTTTAAGCTATGATAAAGAAAATTTCTACATTCTTTTGATTTGTTTTACTAATTGTGGTAAAACAAAATCGGGGTGATAAAATGAGGAAAGCTGTAATCGGTTTTATATTTGGAGCTTTATTAACCTTGTCGATTGGTGTCTATGCTGTGCCTGAAGTGTTGTCAGCAAGGTTCACTGAGGATAAATTCCTGTACAACGGACAGGAATATGATATGCGTATCGCCGCTGTACACTCTGCCGATGAGCAATGGCCATCGACCTATATTAAGGTATCTGACATGGCCAGAGCTCTCGGAGGAAAGGCATACAGCACAGGGACTCATATAGTAATTGAATCCGGCCCTGAATTTGTGGCAAAAGCCTGCAAGGATTCCTGTGTTATGATATACGCATATCAGAACGATTTACCTTATCAAGGCTCTGGATGGGTATACAAAGGTTACATCATCACGGCGGAACACGTCATAAGAAACGCAGACCGAATCGAGGTATTTCCCGATGATTCTGTTTACGGTGCTTACGCCACGGTGGAATACGCCGACCCCGACATTGATTTTGCCGTATTAAAGCTCGACCGTGATTTTGGGTTACCGTCAGTCACACTCGGAGATTCAGACAAGCTGGTTGAAGGGCAGAAGTTGGTGGCGATAACAAGCCCTGCGGGGGTAAAAAATGTGATTGATGAATGTCTGTATTCGGGAATGGTTTTCACAGATGCAGGCGAACTCATGGGAATCTCTGAAGAAAACATGATAGGCGGTTCATCGGGCGGTGCAATCTTCAACATTGACGGCGAACTGGTAGCAATGAACATCAGGGGTAATGAGGGGAGCAATTTCGCAATCCCCATTAACGACCTTAAACCGATTCTGCAAAAATTAATCAAATAATACTTTAGCCCTCATTAATTGAAGGCACCCACACAAGCGGGTGTCTTTTTGTATGCTAATAAGTACAACACAGGCATGAAAAAAGGGCTTCAAGAAACTTGAAACCCTTTGGAGCTGGAGGACGGACTTGAACCCCCGACCTGCTGATTACAAGTCAGCTGCTCTACCAACTGAGCTACTCCAGCGAAATGGTGACCCCTAGGGGACTCGAACCCCTGTTGCCGCCGTGAGAGGGCGGAGTCTTAACCGCTTGACCAAGGGGCCATCACCATTGCCCGCAAGCCGGACAAAGACTATTTTACTGGCTGCAGGTTAAGTTGTCAAGCTTTTTGCTCTTTTATTTTATGCCCCAGAAGGCCGGCATAACGAGCTGGATTATCTAATATACCAAAGGCCTCATACTGCTTAAAGCCTATAATTACCATTATGTTAGTAAACACAGAGGCTCAGCCTTAAATCAGCAGAGCCTCAAAACTATTCTGGATTAGCAGTTAACCCATTGGCAATACCATTAAAAGGCTTCCAGATAGATGCTCCCCAGATACCAGTCTTCATACTCATCGGGCGCTATCTGGATTGCATCATCCTCTATGATTGGGTAGTAGTTATCGGCACCCACAATCACTGCGTAGGAATTGCCAACAGGTACACCGTAACAATAGAAGAAGCCATCCACATCGGTTTCAGAATAGGCCAGTATCATGCTGTCCTGAGGGTCATTGGCAAATTGTTCAGTGGTAACGCCCGCCTGTAGAATAGCAATTATGGCTCCTTCAATAGGTTCTAAGGTATAACCATCGACAATATAACCGTATATATCAATCGTATCATCAGAATAATTATAACCGCTGTACGGATCGGTGCGCTCTGGAAGACTGGGAAGTCCGCTCTGGGCATAGGCATCCTCTAATATGGCGATAGCCTGGTTAATAGGCTTTAAATAGAACATCAGATCAGCATCCACACCAACCTGCTTGGCTGTGGGAACACCTATCATCTCACCCTTATTGTTGATTGCCGTTCCACCACTGTTGCCATGATTCACAATGGCATCTGTCTTTATCCAGTCAATCTCGTTGTCAAAATTATCATCAATGAATCCCGATACCTTTCCGGCTGTAAAGGTGATGGTCTCCCCTCCCACGCCAGGATAACCGAGGAGATTGATCTCATCGCCCATATTCAGTTCGTCGGAGTTACCGATCTTTGCTGGCATTAGCTTAAGATCTGCAGCCGATACCCTATTTCCATTTATGTCCTCCACAATTTGAACTACGGCAAGATCCAATGCCTCATTTCCGCTTCTGTATTGGGCAAAGTACTGTGGCTGAGAATTCACACGAACATCGTCTGTTAATGCAATAGCCACATAACCCTCACTGTTGTAAAGGCCATAGTAGTCTGCAACACAGTGGTAATTTGTTAGGATGTAGCCTTGTTCATTCATAATGGTACCGGAGCCCGTACCCACACAGATATATTCATCGTCCAGAATGTATAGACGAACGGTGGATTTGGCAAGTCTGTTCATGTCTTTCACATTACCAGGATCTGCAGGATTAGCGGGTTCTCCCGGGGTCTCTACGGTCTTAAAAGATCCATCATCAATCTTTACAGTCTGCCGTACACTCTTTGAAGATTTGTTTCCAGCCTTGTCATAGGCAACAACATAGTATTCATATTGTTCTCCGGGAACAACATTGGTATCATCGTACTCGGTATCGTCCACGTAAGCCAGTATGCCGCCATTTCTAAACAGCCTGTATTCATCAATACCGGTGTCATCGTATGATTCGCTCCAGGCCAGGGATACCCGATCAGCAAGAACCTCTTTAACGGTGAGCACCGGAGCTGAAGGCGGCTTCTCGTCCTGCCCCCTGACCGAACATGAGGAAAACAGCATGGCGACTGCCAAAACCATTACTGCAAACCATTTTCGCTTATTTATAGATTTCAACATATAACCACTCCTATCCGTATAAAGGGTATGCCCACCACTTATTAATCGTTACTAAGAGACAGGCTTATCTTCTTGAGATTATCCTTCTTAAGAACCCAGTCGTTATATCCGGTGGAAACGGTAATAATGTAAACATGTTCCCCGTCTGTCATGATGATATCTCTTGAATAGCCAATGCCCGGGCTTGAGCTTTTTGAACCCGGCATGGCCGATTTGCTGTCCGAAATGTATATATACTCTGTTACATGAGCATCCTGATCACCGAATTGCCACGGATAGGTCTTAATGGACTGGTAGAATTTATAATCCCTGCCGGTCCTGATAGCCCAGGCGGCGCCTATATCATCCAACTCGGGCAATCCCTCTCCACCTTTAAAGCTGATAAGAGAATCAATATCCATTTCTCTGACGCTGACATAATTCTGCCCGCCGCCAGCCATTAAATCGATAGCGGTGAAAAGGCTTCCCTCCTTTTTTGATTGGGTCCAGGAGGCTGGATATGCAATTTGGATACCTCCGTCCAAACTTACAGTAGTTGTCTTGTCCGGAGCGTTCTTGATTACGAAACCGGTTGTTAGGGCAGCAATCATGAGAATCCATACAGGCAATACAGACAGGACAGATTGTCTTTTCGTCATGACAACAGCAGCTTCCTTGCCTGGAGTTTTGGATGTAATGATCACCAGTATTCCAAAAATAACAACAGCTACAAGGGCAGCCGGTATGATACCCAGCATATAATTCATTCTGAACCCATCGCGCACCATTTCATCAATGAGAATCCTGGACAGTGCGTTGAGGGTGGTAGCAATGATTATAGCTGTTGGCAGCCTTATCATATTGAATTTGCTAAATTTTGATATACCCAAAAAGTAGCAGCTAAGGCCGGTGAAGCTGGCATGAGCAAGTGATTCTATAACAACTATCGAGGAGATGGCCGTTAAAACACTTCCTCCGTTACTGATTATCAGATCAAGATTGATCATGGCGGCAAAACCAAGACCCACCGCGGAACCGTATATGATTCCATCAATTTTCTCATCAAATTCATCGCTGACATAAATGCTGTATCTCACCGACAGCAGCTTAATGGATTCCTGTATCAATGCGACGAGAATGACTGTGAAGATATAGTCTGAAATATTTGGCCCGGTCTGTGCTTCAGGTATCATAACCTTCATGATGGGTGCATAAACGGCCTTTTGTACTAAAGCACCCAGAATTAAGGTTTTAAATACAAAGCTCTTGGGCTCGGGATCAAGTCGATCCTGTCTGTAGAATACCGTTAACCAAAGAAGTGGCGGAACAAATGCGATCAGTAATGATATCAAGGTAAGAAGTGTTGAATTGATGGTCAGATCCAGCGTTCTTTCAATTATGTACGAGAACAATACGACCAGAAGCAATCCGACAATTGATACCAAAGTGGATAGCCAGAGCCCCGGTCTGTTTTTGTGACCCGAATTCATAACGTTACCTCCAAATATATGCAATTCCAACCACAGTCTAGCATAATACCGGGATAATGTCTATTATAATAAATCTTCGTACAATATGATAAATATGATATAAAGGGCTTTACCCACAAGGGCTTCAGGTATATGAACATTTGTGTGAAGAGGTATGTGAGTACCTTAGAATGGTCTTAAGACTTCCACAGTCAGTATGGTCACATCGTCATTGATATGCTCTGTGTATTGTTTCAAATCCTCCAGAATTTTTTCTGTCATTCTGTTTGCATTCCATTTACGATGCTTTGAGATCAGATCCTTCAGGCGTTCTTTGGAATATGGCTGTTTTTCTGAGTTAACGGCTTCCACAAGGCCATCTGTATAGATAATAAGCTTGTCGCCCGGGAAAAGCATTACCTGGCGGTTTGAAAACTTCGGGCTGATGAGATCACCCAATTTGCAGATGGCAAAGCCCTCTGTTTCAAGCTCCTGGATGGATCCGTCGGGTCTGAGCCGTAAAGGAGATGTGTTCAGCCCGCCGGAAGCATATGAAAAAATACCGGTATCAGTATTGTATACACCGTAGATCAGCACAATATATAATTCCTCACTGAAATTGGCGGCATTGAAGGAATCATATAAATGTTTGAGCACCATGGCAGGTATGGTCATGCCCTCTTTTCCTATTTCGTCCATTAGGGACATGATCTTTTGAAAAGTAAACACGGTGAGCATGGCAGCCGAAACACCGTGACCTGAGACATCTCCGATATATACTCCATAATGAGATTCATCAATCTTGATGACATTATAGAAATCGCCGCTTAAGTTTTCAGCCGGCAAGTACCCTGAAACAAATGAGACAAACTCATTTTGAGGAAGTGCGGCAGGCAGCATGGCCTGCTGAATACCCCTGGCCACTTCAAGATCGGCCATGAGCCTTTTATTTACCTGCCTTAATTCATGAGTCCTTTTGTCAACCAGGCGGTCAAGCTCGTAAGCATATTCATTGAGCTCTTCTTTTGCTTTGGACAACAGCACATAAGGCTTTCTTATACCCTGTATGTAGAAAATATTAAAGAAAAGCAGGAATGCAACAAACTTAAGGATACAGCCCAAAAGACTCCTGATATCATGCAGATTAAAAAGGCCAATGGTGATCACCTGGCAGAAAAACATGATAATGAAGGCACAGGCCAGGGTTCTATAAAGAGGGTCGCCGTTTTTCCCAAGGTTTATAACAGCTCTTACAGTATTATAGGCATAAATGATCCCTATTGCGACAATGATGATATTTCCGACGGGTTTTATCCCACCAGAGCCATAGATCAAATCGGCCATACCAGGGTATATACTGATAAATATAACGGAAGTAAGGATGAACAGCATGGATAGAACAAGTTTCCAGACCCGTCCGATACGGTCTTTTCTCTGTTCGGGGGTGCTTACCAATACGAAAAGCCCGGCCGCATTGACGATCTTTGCCAAAAGCCAGTATACGATTGATTCTCCCGATGATGCCCCCATCCCCGATAGCTCGGGCATATCAGGGTACGACAATAGATGAAAGGTATCGAATACACCCGCAATCAAAAAAGTAAAGCCAACAATAGCAAGCCTGTTGTTCAGCATCTGATAATAGGTATAATATGATATTAAGAAGATAGAGAATGCAAGAATGATTGAAATAAAGACCAGCCAGCTATACCAGATTGTTGAGTTATTTATCAGAAAATGTCCGTCATGTTTCTTTTCCAGCAGGAGCAATGCAATAAGGAGCAAGATGCAACCCATCAATACGTATAAGACTTTGTTGTAACGCTTAAAGTCCCAATGACCGCTTGATTTTGCGTTTGGGGTTATCATATGTTGCCCTCCGGAGTTTTATCTAAAGTAAAAATATCAATAAATAACCAAGTGTTATGATTATTTATTCATCATTATATTGGCTTTATCATTATTGTAACACAAGAAAACCTATTTTCAACTTAATTTCTACAGAATTCGGTATTCTTGGATGATCCCCCATCTCAGTATTTCCGGAAAAGCATTTTTTGTTTACTGAATAAATATCAATCGCCTATACTGTGTTTTATGGCATAAATAGCCGCCTGTGTCCTGTCTTGAACATCAAGCTTTCTGAAGATACTGGAGATATGGTTCTTTACAGTTTTTTCGCTGATATATAGAATGTTGGCAATCTCTTTATTAAGCAAGCCCTTGGTCAATAGCTTCAGAACCTCCAGTTCCCTTCTTGTTAGAAGGTTCTCGGGTCTGTTGGAAACTCCGCTTTTGATACGCTTGTATTCGTCAACCAATTCGCTGGCCATATTTGGCTGGATATAGGTTTGATTATTGTAAACGCTTCGCACGGCTTCCACCAAAACCTTCGAATCTGAATGCTTTAGGATGTAACCCATGGCACCCAGATCCAGTGCCTTCAACAAATACTCCCTGTCCTGATGAATGGTCAGCATTATAATTTTTGCCTCAGGATCCTTTTTCCTGATGAGCCCGGTTGCCTCAAGGCCGTTCAGTGCAGGCAAATTGATATCCATCAGCACCACATCGGGTTTGACTTCAGGATATTTCTCAACCGCCGTTCTACCGTCGCTAAAACCGGCGATGACTTTAATATTATCTTCAAGTTCCAGTAATTGTTTCAAGCCTTCTCTGATCATGGAATGATCCTCGACAAGCATAATTCTTATTGTTTTCAATCAATATACCCCCTGAAGATCAAATGGCAAAACAGCCCGGACAGTTGTTCCCCTGCCTATCTCAGAATCAATTGAAAAAGACCCCTCCAGCAATTCCACCCGTTCCTGCATACCAATCACGCCATAGCCGCTTTCGCTATCCATATGACACATTTTCAGAATGGAGGTGTCAAAGCCTTTTCCATCATCTTTGACGCGAACGGTTAATCTCTTCTTGGTACATTCCAACTGGATGATTACCTCAGTTGCATCGGCATGTTTCTTTATATTGTTCAGACACTCCTGAACCAGTCTGAAGACAGTCAGCGCAATATTGCTGTCCTTTATATTATCATCACTTCCTATAAACATCAATTCAACACGAACATCAGTTTCACTTTTAAAGTTCTCTATGTATTTCTGAAGGGTTGGCTTAAGTCCAAGATCATCTATGGACATGGGTCTTAAATCGTAAATTATTCTGCGAACCTCCTTAAGACAATCGCGAACCATATCCTTAAGCAGGGATAGTTCCTTTCTTGCCTTGTCCATGTCAACTTCAGATAATCTTTCACAGAGTTCTGCCTTAAGTACCACATTGGTCATGGACTGGGCAGGACCATCATGCATTTCCCTTGCAATACGTCTTCTCTCCTCTTCCTGTGTCCTGATAATTCTCAATGCCAGCACTCTTTTATTCTCAGTGCTTTCCATATGCTCATCCAATCGGCTTAAATCACCGGCAAGATAGTCGAGAACCGTACTGACCTGAGCTACGAGTTTTTCTGCCTTCACCAGTGTAGCCTCAGCATTCTTAAGACGGCGTTCCAATTCGTTGCGCCGAAGGATGGTTTGCCGTTCCCGTTCCCGCCATACGGCAAGGTCAACCCGCAGTTTATCAGCTTCCTCGTATGCGGCACGCATCTCTTCCTCGGAGTAATTATCGTAATCCCCGCTTATTGTGGCCAGTTTGATCCGGCTTTTAAGCGTCATTCTCTCAAGCCTCTCACAGGTTCTGATAACAGACTGAACCTCAGCTTGAAGCGCTTTGATCTCATCCTTCAAAAGGACAACCTCTTTACGGGAGTTTTCGGCTATTTCTAAAATAGCTCCCCTGCTCTCTTCAATCACCGCAAGGGTACTTTTAATGATGTGATTGATTCTGGTTAAACCTGTTTCGCCACTCATAATCCCTACTAATCCTTAAGAAGCTTCTTCAATTCATTCATAAAGGTATTGATATCCTTGAACTGGCGATAAACCGATGCAAAACGGACATAGGCCACTTCATCAAGATCCCGGAGTTTTTCCATAACAAGTTCTCCGATAAACTCGCTTGTGACCTCACGTTCCAATGAGTTGCTTATATGGTATTCGATGCTGTCAAGCATTCTTTCGATCTCATCGGCCGAAACAGAACGCTTCTCGGTTGCTCGAAGGACACCCTTTCTAACCTTGTCGCGGTTATAGGGCTCTCTGGAACCATCCTTCTTGATAACCATAATGGGCAGACTTTCAACCTTCTCATAAGTGGTGAAGCGCTTGCGGCAGTTAAGACACTCCCTCCGCCTTCTTATGGTGGCACCCTCATCTGTTGGTCTGGAGTCGATTACCTTGTCTTCCTGGCAGGAACAATAAGGACATTTCATATGGTCCGTCCCCCATTCATTCTTTTGTATCAGGGAAAACCCTGCATATATAATTCTAATATGTTTATCGGATTTGTTGAAGGTTTTGCTTAAAATAGAGATGTAAGATTAGAAGGGATTCCGCAAAACAAGGGCGCCTTGCGATAAGGCGCTTAAAACTTTCTGCGAGAATGAGATAAGGGCGGCTGCCATCTTCTACTTCTAGTATGTCATTGTGAGGAGCAACGCGACGAAGCAATCTCGTAGATCGCCGCGCTTCGCTATCGCTACGCTCGCGATGACATACTGATGCTTTACAGACGTGCAGCACAACAACCAGGCTTTACGGGATTCACGAAAGCATATGAAACCATACCAGAGATTGCCGCGCTCCCCTATAGCTTCACTTACAATGACAATAAGGGATACTTATACATATTTCTGCATGTGCTTTAGAGCCGATTTTTCCAAACGGGAGACCTGAGCCTGGGAGATTCCTATCTCTTCAGCAACCTCCATCTGAGTTCTTCCCTGGAAGAAACGAAGATCCACTATCTTTTTCTCACGCTCGCTGAGCTTGCTCATAGCTTCGCTTATGGATATGCTTTCCAGCCACTTTTCATCGCTGTTTTTCTCATCACTGACCTGATCCATGACATATATGGCATCGCCTCCGTCATGGTAAACCGATTCGAACAGAGAGATGGGTTCCTGGATGGCATCCAGTGCCATAACCACATCTTCCTTGGAGATATTCAATTCCTTTGCTATGTCAATGATGGTGGGTTCACGGGATTCCTTCCCTATTAGCCTGTCCCTTGCCTGCAGGGCTTTATAGGCCGTGTCCTTCAGTGACCGGCTAACCCGGATGGGATTGTTGTCCCTTAAGTACCTTCGGATCTCACCAATAATCATGGGCACTGCATATGTGGAAAACTTCACGTTTTGGGTAACATCGAAATTATCGATAGCTTTGATAAGACCAATACAGCCTACCTGAAAAAGATCATCCGCGTTCTCTCCCCGGTTTCCGAACCTCTGGATGACACTCAATACCAGTCTTAAGTTTCCGTGAATAAACTCCTCCCGGGCAGCCTTGTCGCCCTTTTTAATCTTGACGAAGAGCTCATCCATCTGTGAACTGGTAAGCAACGGAAGCTTGGATGTATTGACACCGCAAATCTCAACCTTATTCATCATAAAATCAACACACCTCACTCGCAGACTGAATTGGTTTCGTTCACCTACAGTCTTGTCCCTCGGAGGTGTGTTTTATGCGGAATAAAATCTTGAAAATATTTATAAAAAGCCTTGACAAGGCAATTACGCGAGAAGCATGGCTTTACGGATCAGAGCATCCTGCATATTTCCCGCTTCAGCCTTCCAAGTATTCTCTTTTCCAGTCTGGAGATATAGGATTGAGAAATACCCAGCATGTCGGCCACCTCTTTTTGTGTTTTTTCAAGATGGTTGTTGAGGCCGAACCTGAGCTCCATTATTTTCTTTTCACGACCGCTTAGCTTGTTCATGGCGCTCACCAAAAGCTTTCTGTCGGTTTCCTCCTCCAGATTTCTCTGGATGATGTCACTATCGGTCCCCAAAATATCTGAAAGCAGCAATTCATTACCATCCCAATCCACGTTGAGTGGCTCCTCAAAGGATACCTCACTGCGAGCCCTACTGTTCTTTCTCAGATACATCAGGATTTCGTTCTCAATGCAGCGGGAGGCATAGGTGGCAAGCTTTATATTCCTGCCGGGATTATAAGTATTGATGGCCTTGATAAGGCCAATGGTTCCTATGGAGGTGAGATCTTCAATGTCTACACCAGTGTTCTCAAACTTTCTTGCTATGTAAACAACCAGCCTGAGATTCCTCTCTATTAGCACATGCTTGACCGAACAATCCCCCGCCTCAAGATTCTCCAGCAACTCCGCCTCTTCCTGCGCCTGCAGCGGTGGAGGCAGAATATCATTTCCTCCGATATAGAAAACTTCGTTAACAGGCTGATTGTTTCTGGAAACAAAATTGAAAAAGAATCCAAATACCTTCTCAAACATATCGACACCATCCCCTTCCTGTAGTACTTGTCTGCGTACGTTCAACAGTCTGCTATATGTTCGCCAGTGATGCCGGACCTAAAAGCGCTGTATATCTGGAGCTGTTGGATAGCTTAATGCCACAGATGCCAATTATCGCATTTTTAATCTCCTTAAAGTTATTCCCGTGAAGAACCTTTATTGAATCAGGTCTGAATCCAGCCAGAATCCCGTTTTCCCTCCCTATGGATTTGAAAGGGATCAAATGCATCCTGCTTTTCCATGACGGATTGATCTCGGCTTTAACCTTCTCATCGGGTACCTTGCTGGACAGGAAAAAGTCATAGACATCAGGTGGCACAATGTTTTTGACCGACTCGGCTTCCACAATGATAACGGGATAACCTGTTAACGGGTCAATCAGCGAATTCCCTGTATCAACCAGTGCATTGAACCGTGCAGATCGCTTTCCAAGGATGACATTTACCAGTACAATGCTTCCCTCTCTCACCGCTTTACCTGACAGTATCCTGCCGATTGGCCGGACAAGTATTATGCAAAGCCCAACTGCAAATAAAAAGGCTTTCAGCACACCCTGAGGGCTTATGTACATCAATCCTCCGTAAGTCAGCATGCTTCCTCCCAATATGCCTGAAAAGGCATAGGTGCAGCCGCCCAGCATGAAGGCCACCAGCAGCATGATTCCCCATCTTCTCAGAAAGTCTGCAGCACTTTTTACCCTGAAGGATATCAGCACCATCAGCATGGAGAACAGAATCTTGGCAGGCATCGAGGCAATCAATGGGTTGGACCAGTAGATCACAGCAAATACAGCATAGAGAGCTCCAACCGATGAGGACAGAAGGATCCTCCATAGCCTTGAGGGGAAACCCGACATCACACTGGTCAGCTTCAGGATAAAACAATTGGCGAGTAGGTTTTCAAAAAACAACAAGTCTGCGTAAACCACCATTCCTACTCCCCTCCCTTAGCTTGATGGTTTCATTAAAACTATTATTCAGCTGTCCCTGATTTATGAGTACTAACCTCATTATGCCGGGAGATTTTTCTCATTGTCCGATATGCGCTCCCGGCAGCGTTTTTTCTTAAATTGATTATAAAAGCTGCCGAGCTGATTTTATGTCAAATCAGGTTATAGCCCGATGAAAAATATGTCGTATAGTTTAAAAGCCTTTAAAACCTTACTATAAGCACCTTTTGATTTCCCGTAACACTCCATTTTGGCTCGGAATATGATGTCTATGTACCGCTTGCTGGAGTGATTGTATGCCCGGGATAGCCGGAATTGTCAACCCATTGGCAGATATATCCAATCAGTGCAGCCATATCTGCCCGGTTTCGGATGCTGTTCGCACAAGAGGCCCGGTTGGAACAAGCCTGTACGTATCCCCTCATTCCATCATGGCCTGCAGGATAGCCAACGAATCCATGGCCGGCGAGAGCCCATGTGTTACAAAAGTAAAACAGCACGACAAGGAATACATCATAGTCATGGATGGCACCATCTATAACTACAGAGAACTTCGTTCTCAACTGGAATCCTATGGCTGCAAGTTTCAGGGGAATTCTTTTTCCGAGCTTGTTGGTTATGGTTATGCCATATGGAATTCGGCTTGCTTTATGAGACTCAATGGACTGTTTGCATTAGCCATATGGGTTGCTGATGACAAAAAACTGGTGCTGGCACGGGATCACATTGGAGCAAAACCGCTCTATTATTCATTCCTGAGATCCACCATGGTCTTTGCATCCGAAATCAGGGGGGTCACCTCACACCCCCTGTTTAAGGCAGAAATAGGCGTTGAAGGTTTGTCAGAACTTATCTGCCTTAGCCCTCGAAATACCCCGGGAAACGCTGTTGTAAAGGGAATCCATGAGCTTAGACCTGCCCATTATTTAACCTTCAGTCCCGATGGAACAGTCGTCAGCCGCTACTGGAGGATAGAAGAAAGAGAACACACCGATTCTGCCGAAGAGACAGCACGACAGATCAGGGAACTGATCACTGAATCCATATCCATGCAGGCAACAGCCGATTGTCCGGTATGCGGTCTTCTATCCGGGGGGCTGTACTCAAGCCTCATCACCGCAATTATCTGCAAAAATAAACATGCTCTTTTCAACCATGTCTACAACACCTGGTCTGTGGAATATGAAAAGAGCAGCAAACTTACTTCAATAAGCTTTCAATCTGATTCGGACATACCATGGATCCGCTGGATCTGCAGGGAACTTGGCACACGGCACCACTATATTTTGTTATCTACAGAGGATTTACTGGAAGCCCTGTTTGAGGCATCCGAGGCAAGGGGGACTCCGGGAACCGGTGACTATGACAGTGCATTGATGCTTTTGTTTCGTGAGATACGTAAAGAGTTCCCCATCATCATTTCAGGGGACTGTTCCGACGAACTCTTCGGATATGGTCTTAAATCCGCCGATCATTCGGCTACGGGCAAGAGGCGTTTTCCATGGGCCTCCAACCTTGCAGAAAAGATCAGCGTCTTCAACACCGAAATTGTGGAATGGATAAAGCCCTATGAATACATAGACAAATGCTATGAGGAGGCATTATTTGAATATCCCCGTTTTGCGCTGAACGCCACAGGCCTTAAAAAGGATTATGAGGCGCAATGGTTCAGCCTTTACTGGAACCTGCCCTGCATTCTTGGCCGCCTGGACAGAACAAGCATGTCCTATAACCTCCAGGCTAGGGTTCCTCTGTGTGATTACAGATTAATTGAGTATCTGTGGAATGTTCCCATTGATATGAAACGGTACAATGGTGTGGAAAGGGGAATACTGATAAAATCGGTTCAGGATCTTCTTCCCCGTGAAATCCTCGAGCGAAAGAAGCGCGCCTTTCCAAGACCCATAGACCCGTTATATGGAGAAAAAATTCGAAATGCACTTAAAGAATCGGTTTATGATACTGAATCAGCCCTGCGCTATCTTTTGGATATAAGAACCCTGGAATCCATGATGCGCCAGCAGGATGCCTGTAAACGCCAGACCTCCTATCAGCAGTTGTTCATTTGGCTGATTCAACTGAACGGGTTCTTCAAGAGCCACAACATCAGAGTTCTTTAATTGCCTGTACAAGGGTCTCCACTATTTTATCCTCGTCAACCTTTTTGATGATCTGTCCCTTTTTAAAGAGAACTGCAGAACGCTTGCCTCCGGCAATCCCGATATCAGCCTCTCTGGCCTCCCCCGGGCCGTTGACCACGCAGCCCATTATAGCCACCTTTATGGGCTTATCCATACCTTCCAGTGCCTGTTCAACTTCGCTTGCAATCCTGATGAGATCGATCTGAGTCCGGCCACAGGTCGGGCATGATATAAACTGAATGCCCTTTGAGTAAAGACCGCAAGCCCGCAGAATCTCTTTTGCAGCACGTACCTCCTCAACAGGATCCCCGGTCAGCGATACCCTAAGGGTATCCCCAATACCATTGAGCAGCAAGGCTCCTATCCCCACTGCCGATTTGATGGTTCCCCTGTAGGGCGTGCCTGCCTCGGTTATTCCTATATGAAGCGGATAGTCGGTTTTTTGGGAGAGCAGATGATATGCCTTATACGACATGACCACATCCGATGATTTTATGGAGATTACAATATCCCTAAAGCCTAAATCTTCCAGGATAGCTGCATGGTTAATGGCGCTTTCCACCAAAGCCTCGGCGCACACCCTTCCATACTTGTCCAGAAGCAGCTTTTCTAAGGATCCGCTGTTTACCCCGACCCTTATAGGTATACCCTTTTGGGAGGCCATGCTTACAACTTCCCGTACCCTGTCCTTAGAGCCAATATTTCCAGGATTAATCCTTATTTTATCCGCACCGTTTTCCATGGCCTTAAGGGCTAGTTGGTGATCGAAATGGATATCGGCTACCAACGGAATACTTATCTGTTCCTTAATGCTTCTTACAGCCTCTGCCGAAGCCATATCGGGCACGGCTACCCGCACAATATCACAGCCCGCATCCTCTAAGGCCTTGATTTGAGCCACAGTGGCTTCGATATCACAGGTAGGGGTATTGGTCATGGACTGTATACTGACAGGCGCATCCCCACCAATGGGGATGTTCCCCACCATAACCTTTCGTGTGGGGCGCCTTTTTGCGAGTTCTTCCACCGATCCATCCAACCTCCCTTCTATAAAAACCATCTAGGTATATCATTGAAGAGTGTGGCGATCAAAAAGCAGATAAGAAGCATGAAGCCGATCATTGAGATCAGCCCAACCCTTTCCTGTGGCATGGGCTTTCCGCGGATCTTCTCAATCAGCAGAATCAGAAGTATGCTACCATCAAGAGCCGGGAAGGGCAACAGGTTCATGACCCCCAGATTGATACTTATAAAGGCGCTGAGATACATAAGGTTCAGAATGATATCAGAAACAGGCTGCTTCTCCTGAACAACACTGCCCACAGAGCCAATTATGCCCACCGGCCCGGATAACTCTCTAAAGGAAATTGTTCCGTTAAACAGCCATCCCAGGGTTACGAATACATTGCGAATGGTCGAAACAGAAAAATTCCAGGCAGCCTTTATGGTGCCGAAGAAACTCCCCTTCTGACGCTCAAAACCCAGATCCAGTGTGAACTGGGAATAAGGATAGGGCTTGATGTTTTCAAAGATGAGAGTCTTGCCGTTTCTTGAAACTTCAATGGTAAGAGGAGCCTCCTTATCAGGCCGGGTCACATTGAGCACCTGTTGTATTTCCCTGGTGCTGTTTACCGGAATACCATCAATCTTTGTTACAATATCTCCCCTTCTGATACCGGCAGCCCGCAGCGGGGAATCATCTTCCATCATCTGGATCTCATTGGTGCCAACACCATTTTCCGCGACGGCAGTAAAGCCCAGGCGCCAAATGGTCTGAGTCCTGGCTGGGGTGATGGTGCGGGTAACCCTTTCACCTGTATCGGCGTCCTCATAGATAATATCTTTTGGAGAGCCATCTTCTCCATACAACATAATACTGATGTCTGAGGCGGGATCATATAGTCTTTTACCTGCGTAGGAGATAAGCCTGTCGCCCTGCTCCATACCTGCTGCCCTGAGGGGCGAGTTTTCTCCAAGATAGGAAACCCTGTTGGTGGCATATCCCACAGAGGACAGGACTATAGCAGCCAAAACAAAAGCCAAAATTATATTCATGACGGGCCCGGATCCTATCACCAATGCCCTCTTCCATATGGGCTGCCTTGTGAATGAACGTATGTCATCAGAGGCTTCTTCATCATCATCCTCCATCTTAACATAGCCCCCCATAGGAATCAGACGAAGGGAATAGACCGTCTCACCCTTTTTCACTGAAAAGAGTTTTGGCCCCATAAATATTGAAAATTCCAGAACCTTGATACCCACAGATTTTGCCGCTATGAAATGACCCAGTTCGTGTATCAGTATCAAAAAGCTTAACGCAATTAATGCAACTAATATACCCATCTATTCTCCTCCGCTTATACGGTTTGTCATTTTATCTACACCCATCATTATGGATTCTTACCCACATTCCCGGCTGATGTGATGATATCCGTTGCCATCTCCCGGGAAGCCAGGTCAGTATCTATTATATCGTTGAGGGAAGGCTCAATATTCACCCGATGTTTACCCATGACCTGCCGTATGATCTCAGGTATCTGGTGGAATTGTATCTCTCTGCTTAGAAAAGAAGCCACTGCCACCTCGTTGGCGGCATTCATTGCCACTGGCAGAGTCCCTCCGGTTCTTGCCGCCTGGTAAGCCAGCATCAGGCATGGAAATGCCTCCATATCAGGTTTTTCAAAGCTCAGGCTTCCAATCTCAGTCAGGGAAACACGGCGGAATGAATTCTTAATCCGTTCCGGCCAAGTAAGGGCAATCTGTATGGGGATCCGCATGTCGGCCGCACCCAGCTGAGCCATGATGGATCCGTCCACGTATTCGACCATGGAATGGATTATGCTTTCCTTGTGTACAACAACCTCTATGTCATCGGGAGTCATATCGAAAAGCCACATGGCCTCGATGACCTCAAGCCCCTTGTTCATCAGGCTGGCGGAATCGATGGTGATCTTGCTGCCCATGGACCAGTTGGGATGTTTGAGAGCCTGTTCCAATGTCACATTCCTCATCTGCTGGGCTGTAAATCCCCTGAAAGGGCCGCCTGAAGCGGTCAGTATAATTTTTCTTATATCCTGTTTTCTGTTTCCCGCAATGCACTGGAAGATAGCCGAATGCTCACTGTCCACTGGAAGGATTTGAACCCCATGTTCCTTTGCCTTTCTCATCACTATAGATCCAGCTGTCACAAGCGTCTCCTTATTTGAAAGGGCAATGTTTTTACCCGCTTCAATGGCGGCCAGTGTGGGAACAAGGCCTGCTATACCCACCACCGAGGTTAGAACGGTATCTGCTTCCTGATGGGTTACGGCTTCAATGATACCTCCCATGCCACCCAAAACCTTGCAGGGTAAATCGGCTACGGAAGCTCTGAGCTCGTTCGCTGCCTTTTCATTAAACAGAGCGGCAACCCGGGGTCTGTATTTTCTTATCTGTTCCTCCATTAATGACACATTGGAGCCTGCAACGAGGGATATAACCCTCAAATTCAACAAATCACAGACTTCCAAAGCCTGCTTTCCTATAGATCCGGTGGAACCCAGTATTGTTATTCCCTGTGGTCTGTTCATTATCTGTCAATTCACATCCTGTTAAAAGAATAAGCTGATATAAAAATACACAACCGGTGCTACGAAAAGAAAGCTGTCACACCGATCCATAATACCCCCATGTCCAGGGATAATATGGCCAAAATCCTTGATGCCGGCTGCCCTTTTTATGGAAGAGGCAGCCCAGTCCCCTATCTGGGAAAGGTTTCCGCATAAAATCCCGATTATAGCAAAATGATAGACTTCAACCGGAGCATTCCAAGGTTCGTTAATAAATATGATACCATACAACACCATTACCACCATACAGCCCAGTGCCCCGCCTACGGCACCTTCCACAGTTTTCTTGGGGCTTATAGCGGGAATGATTTTATGCCTTCCAAATAACGTCCCCGTAAAATATGCAAATATATCTGTAACCGATGCACCGATGATCACCAGCCAGATATACTCAAAGCCACGATCCATATTCCTTATCATGATGGCAAAGGACAGCAGGAACGGTATATAAGCAATACCAAAGAGTGTATGTGCAGCATCCTCCATTTTAAGCTTTTTGCTTCCAAAAAGGATCCTGGAAAAAAGAAAAACAATAACGAGAAAGATCAGGGCATACACAGCAGTATCTGAAAAAAGGCTTCTCATGAGTTGAGCCAACTCTGAGCTTTCCTGAGCTGGAAGTGAAATCATAAAGCCATGAGCGGTCAAAACAAATGCAGCCACCCATGATACCCATAAATCCACCCTTATGCCCCTGTGTTTCATTGCCCCTGCATATTCATAAATTCCAACGCAGGAGACAAACAAAACCGCCAGGGCAAGAAAAATGGATGGGAGCAGCAGAACGGCAACTAAAAGGGCTGCTGCGATAACCCCACTGATAATTCTGGTTGACATATTAAAGACCCCCGTATCTTCTTTCCCGCCCTTGATAATGTACAATGGCATCATGCAGGTGTTTTTTTCTGAAGTCAGGCCATAGGATATCGGTAAAATAAAGCTCTGAATAGGCACACTGCCAGAGAAGGAAATTGCTGAATCTGATCTCTCCGCTGGTTCTGATCAACAGATCAGGCTCGGGAATGCCCGCCGTCCACAGCCGACTGGCAAAGGATTCTATGGTAATCCCGGATTCCGTGATCCTGTCATTTTTATAATCATCAGCCAGGGTCCTGCATGCATTAAGGATATCCTGCCTTCCACCGTAATTTATGGCGATTACAAGATCCAGCCCTTCAATATGGGCAGTGTTTTTCTCCACCCGCTGGATCTCGGATACCATTTCATCAGGAAGTCCAGCCCTGTCTCCTATCACCCTGATTCTTACAGGCTTACCCTTAAGCTCATTCTCTGAGTTCTTCAAATAGTCCATCATGAGCTTTAAAAGCTGATCCACTTCTTCCTGAGGTCTTGACCAGTTCTCGCATGAAAAGGCGAAAACCGTCAGATATCTGATGCCCAGGTTGTAGCATTCCTCCACTATTTTTTTCAGTACCCTTGAGCCTTCCCGATGTCCCATGCTTCTGGTAAGCCCGCGTCTTTTAGCCCACCTGCCATTACCGTCCATGATAATGGCAATGTGCCGGGGCATGGCTTGAGGGTTTAACAATGTCTTCTTTTTTTTATTTGATCCCATTCATATGATTCCTTTTCAGGATATTATCGGGCCATGAAATATACCCTTTGACCAACAACATCATACCAAAAACCGCTAATGATTGCCATAAATAATATCCATAAAAGTATGATTGGATATGGAGGAGAGTTTTCATGCATTTCCCGAAACAATATCTGTTCAGACCATGCTTTCAGTTGAAGAAAACCCCTATAAATTATGGGTTTTGAACCCTACAAGGCTTACATTTTCAACTCCTTCAACAGCCGTAAGGATATCAGTGAAAGCCGAATCCCCCTTGATAAGGTGAACCTCATATGTATACTCCGCTTCCTGTGCAAATGAGGTTTTAGCCTTAAAGCGATACTTTCTGACGTTCTTTTTAATTACTTCCTCCAGCTGGCTTTGATTAACATTCTGATTGGCATTGATCACAAGCACAAACAGGTTTTCCCTCCCGGTGATCTTGCTCATGGCCAACAGAACAGTACCAATGACCAGGCAGCCCACCGTGGCAATAAAATAGAAACCAGCACCAATGGTAATACCCATGGTGATGGCCCAGAACATGTATATGATATCGATGGCCTCTTTAACCGCGGTTCTGAATCTGACAATACTCAAAGCACCCACCATGCCGAGGGAGAGAAGAACATTGGATGTGATGGTCATAATAACCAGAGTGGTTATCATTGTAAGTGCCACCAGAGAGACCGCAAAGCTGTTGACAAATGCCGGGGTATTGTCGGAAATACGGTAAATCAGATAAATAAACATGCCCGCCAAAAATGCAAACAGTAGAGCAATGAGCACCTGGTTTAAGGTGATACCCTCAAAGGCCTGTGAGTTTAGAAAGTTGTTTTTAAAGATATCCTGGAAAGTTAAGGGTTTGTTCATAAGGATCCTCCTCTAAATGTCCTTGGTCGCTGTCTCATCGGTATATTCCAGCCAATCTGCCCATGGCATATTTTGATATAGACTGTCGGCTGCCTGCCTCCTGAAACACTGCTCTCAAATGAGCGGGCAGCACACCGGTATACTTCACTTCAAAAACAGTGTTGTCAGGTGCCGGCAAATTGATAAAACAGGCGGGTTTGTACAGACACGGGTTTTTATTAATACTGGCTTTTATATGGGAATCAATGGTTATGCGCACGTTCCCGGGGTTATAAACAAAAGCCTTACGCTGATAACTGATTATTACTCTGGGTTTTAGAATTTTTCCCTGAAGATCGGGAAATTCATGAGAAAAGCTCCGGCTGCATGAAATAAACTGAAAATACTCTTCATCGCTTATCTTTACGCTTTTCTTGGATACAATATCTCCACGTTTCTGCTTTCGCTCAAGCTTCTTAAAATTGAGATTATCATTATAAATGCGGATGCGAAACTTAGGCAGCTTGAATGCTCCGTCCAGTTTACCGGACAGGGCCTGATCGTAGAAATCATCGAAATAAAGGGATTTCACATTGTAAACACCATCGATGCCGTTCTTATCATATGGAAGCATGTACTGAAGTTTTTTTTCGAGTATGGCTGCATTCGAGGGCGGTATATAAAATTTCAGCTCATACCTCACAGTGTCGGTCATGTTTTTTCTCCGTCTAATACCAGTAATATGTTGTGGTCTTAAGAACCTGCTGTCTATTATATACAAACCATACAAGCTTTCGCAACTTCATGATTTCTGGGACGGGTTCAGCGTAAGATTCAGGAGCCTTGCCGCGTTTTGCCAGAGAATAGCATCTTTCTCCTGTTCATTAAGATCAAGCCGGTTAAAGAAGGCAAGTTCCCTGTCATGATAGGTAATAGGATAATCGGTTCCAAAAACAACCCTTTCAACGCCGTGTTTACGGATGATGTCCACCGCTTGCTGAGGTTCCATGAATGCGACGGCGCTTGAAGTGTCCAGCCAGAGATTCTTTCCGATAAGGAATTCACCGGCCTCCTTCCATTTTTGGTGCCCCCCCAGATGAGCGGCTATAAGCCTGAGTTCGGGAAACCTTTCTATGACATTAGCAATCCTCTCGGGCGATGCATGATCCAGTTTTTCATCCCCCGCATGCATGAGTACCGGAACTCTGGAGCCTATGCACCTGTAGATTCTGTCCATTCTGGGACTGTCGGCGTCAAATCCCTGAAAATCAGGGTGGAGCTTGATCCCTTTCAGACCAGCCCTGATCAGCCGGTCTATCTCGCCTTCAGGATCTTCAAAATCGGGATGGATTGTGCCAAAGCCTATCATCATGCCGCCGCTGTTTTTGATTATCCAATCATTGACACTGGATACCTGAGTGGGTTTCGTAGCCGTGGAATGAAATACAACATAATCCACACCGGACCTTTCCACGCTGGCCTTTAGGTCACTCAAAAGCCCATTTCCGGCCATTTTGATTCCATAATGGGTTCCGATATGTTCAACCGCTTTCCTTGCAATGGGCTCAGGAAAAGCATGAGCATGTATATCAATAATCCCCAATTGAAACTACCTCCCACAGGTACAGCACCCTGAATGGTTTCATTGCAGACATTAAACAAGGCATATCCATCATACACCTTTATTCAAAAAATTGAAACTCCTCATTGGCCAGCATGAATCTGTCACCATCTTTAATGGGTTGTTCCATATTGGGCTCGATCCGTTCTCCATTGATATAGGTTCCATTGCGGGTGTTCATGTCGGTAATGCAGTATCCATCGGACACCTTTGTAAGCTCAGCATGAACCCTGCCTATGGCAGGATTTTTTATATAATAATCCACCTGTTCTGCCATTCTGCCGATGCGGAACGGCCACTGCCTTATCACAACGGTCTCCCCATCATCCAGCCTCTTTATTGAAGGCATGGTATTGCCCTTCCGGGCAAGAAGAACGGTGCGATCGGACGCTATCGCTGCCTCTGAATGGGAACTGTGCCTTCCCTGATGCTGTCCATGTTCAACTGCCGGCGTCAGTATGGATTTGTTAACATACTCTACCCTTTGTGCCACATGTTTTTGGATGGTATGCTCCCGGATGTCTGTACCGACCCACGCACCGACCTTGTTTAAGGGCTCTTGTATCTTTTTCTCCAGCAACTTTTCAACTTTTTTCTCCGGAGTGAATACCTTTGAGCAGATCAGCCAGAGAACCGCCCCACTTATAAGAACCAGTCCGATAATGGTAGTGAGCGCATCAGGATTTCCAGGTTCAAAGGATCCCTTCATCACCATGACAGCAAAAAGAGCAAGGATTGCAGCAACAGAAGATCCAAGGGTCAGCCATGAACTTAGAGGATATACCTTTTTCTTTTCGGTTATGGTTTTCATATTTTTATCCCTGTTTTCAGGCTTTTTCGGTTGAGCAGGCACTGAGGTTGTTTCGGGCCTTACACTTTCCTGAAGGATGGGGAAGGCGGGCTCACTTAAAGGCTTGGAATATGATTTGTCCGGTGACCCATTCTGACATAGTGAAAAGGATTCCAGCCATGATTTCAGTTTTCCAAGACTGAAGTCGGGCACCTTAAGTGCTTCTATCAGGCGTTGGATGTAATTATCAGCATCCTCATTTTTGAACTTCATCTCCCTGATGATAAGATTGGTAATAAATTGTCTTAAAGGCTCATTTATATCCTGTTCCATGTCCACCAGTGGAAGATATGTAAAAAAGATTTTGTCATCTGCAGGAGATCCATAGATCATGCTGCTGTCCAGCATCACCCCGCCATGATCAAGCAGATGATTTTCCAGTTGATCAAAGACGCCTGTGATCTGGCGCAGATATTGGAAAAACTCCTTCCTTCCTATCTCCTTACGTTCCAATATCTTCTTAAGCGGGATCATGGATGTAATATCATATGAAATTCTGATTTCCTGATCCACCTTTATAATCTCCGATCTCAGGAGAAATGGTATCTGGTTGTTTTTCAGCATCTCCATCTGATACCCGATAAGCTTGCTCCCGTCCTCAAAGATAAAGCGCATCATGCTTCGGTTGGATACGGTTTTAAACTCCTGTATGTATCCCCTGCTTCTGTCTTCCATCAAAATCACCAAACCTTTCTTTCCATAATCCACTACCTGTCATGCTGCTTCCATCTCCGCCCTTTCCCCATCTTCCTCCGGCTTTACGTACACTCCATAATCGTACCGTACCCTTACCTCAGTAATTCCGATCCTCTTAAGCTCAGCGGTTGCGGAATTAATATAATCTTCAATATTAGGTACGGCTTCCCTGGCGTTTTCAGGTAGGATGAGTATCACGATCCTCTCTTTGTTGGGTGCCTTCCACACCCCCGGACGATCCTGTAAATCAAATTCCATGAGTCTTTTACCATGTTTCTCAATCTCGGATTTTATACGGCTGGGCTGTGACTGATAGGTCTTCATGAATGGATTCAGAGTAAAAACATCATACATCTTTACCGTTTCTTCGTCATATATGAATGCATCCACCACGGGATATGTCTTAGAGGTTGCCTTAAAGTTCATATTCATTCTTCTGGCCTCATCCTCAAGCCGTTCCACTTCGGTGTCTTCAATGGCAAGTCCTCTGTCCCAGTACCTCTTGTCGTTATCCATCTGAATCCATATACTGTCTCCGGGTTTTTCCTCCTTTTCTTCTTCCTCATTGCGAGCTGAAGGCCCTCTGCCCGATGTCCATCCGATCACCTTGACCCGGTTACTGAGGGTCAGTTTTGGAACCAGACCAAAGGGAACCGGCGGGTTGATGTTATAGGTGATTATGAATTCCAGAGATTCATTATCACCGAAAATCTGTGTCTGGCCAAAGCTTATATCCTCAATTCCCAGAACACTCTTTACATCCAGACCTGTTGCCGCCCTTTTTTTCAGTTCCTCTTCCAGCATCAGTTCAGATATCAGGCAGACCATTTCCTTTCTGACAGCATAGGACGCCTTTTGCGCGAAAACCGTCAATAACAGCTTTAATTCCTGTTTCGGATCCTTAATTATGCCTTTTACCAGTTCAATTACATTCCTGGTGTCACCTGCAAGCTCCTTCCCCAGGGAGCCTATGCTCTTAATTCGTGATTCCATATCCACCGACGGATCCGGGTCATTGATATTGGAAATCAGGCTGCTGAAGGAATCCACTGCACCAACGATTGTATCTGCCTGGCTATTCAGCTCTTCGGAGGCGCTCTCTCCCAACTCATCAAGTCTTTCAGAGTATTCCTTAAGACCGGAAACATGATAATAGTAACTGGCGTTTGATAGATTTCTGGCCACGCTCTGCAACGACGATTGCATAACATTGTAGGCCATGAAGATTCGTAATACATAGGCCAGGGAAAAAAGGGCGATCATGAATATGGGAAGCACCACCGCAGCCTCAACGGTGGCACTGCCCCTGCGGCTTAAAACCGAAGCATGGGCTTTATTGCTCCTGTCGTATACCTGGTCAGTATCCCTGAGCCCATTCAACAACAATCATCCCCTCCCTTCCCTTTTTATAGAATTCTTCGGGGATGACCCAAAGATCGATATCTATCCAGGCCTTCACGTAGAGAGCAGTATGATAATTGCTTATGGCCTGGAAATTGTCCGGCAATGCTGTATACATATTCAGTTGGATCAGGTCGGAGCATCTTAAAGCTTTTTGCTCCGGGGTCACGGTGAGCAGCATGAGCCTGAGATAATCTGTATAGTCCATCATAATCAATCGGCCCAACACATTGTTGGCACCGCTGGACTTACCTCCGGATGAGCCCAGAACTCCCGAAACCTTGTCCGAAACCGCATCAAACCCCTTCTCTATGGTATCCCTGGCAAAGCCTTTCACCTTATCCTTGAGATTCTTATAAGCATTCGACTCAAATATAAGTGAATAGATCCTGTCCTGTATCTCCTTTCTGCATTCGGCTATGAATTGACTTCCTTTATCCCTGATGCTTTCACAAAATGATGTGAGCTTTGTAACCATATACTCCCTCAGAGATTCCAAAAAGCTTTCCACTGTGTCCCCTGCAATATTTTTAATCCCATCCAAATCGATGCCGCTTATCAGGTTTTTGGCCTCCTGGCTTACGGAACCGTTTATTTCGTACCAGTTCTCTGTGATGCTTGAGAATAATACATCAAGCTGTCCGTTGATAAAGGCCATGACAGTCTCCTCAAGGTATTTCGCCCCTTCATCGATTAACTCCTCGGACTTATCCACCACAAAATCTTTGACGCTCTCAATGACGTTGTTTATCAGGTAATCCACAAAAGTGTCCCATTGAAGGAGCCAATACTTACCAAATTTGATGAGGGGTATCTGCTCACCCTTCATCAGTTTTTGGGTATCCAGCCACGATTCTGCGGCGGCCCAGCTTACCAGCAGAAAATTCTGGACTATGGGCACCCCGATAATAGTCCATCCGGCCATGGAAGAAGCAATATTAAAGGTGATGGACAGCTTTTGAGGATCGGAATAGACATGGAGCAGGTTAAAGATCAGCCGTATAACAGTTATTGAGCGCCTCGCCGCGGCGATATTGCTTTCCTCGGAAGAGTGTCCGAATATTATGTACTCCACCTCAGCCTTATCAAAGAAGGTTTTATCCAAGGGTCTTAACCAGCCGATGTCGTTCTCCAGGACATTTCCAACAGTGGTATAGTTTTTGAAGGCCGAAACGATGTACTCATTCATATAAAGACTCTTGATCAGCGATTCGCCCGCATCCTTCATAAGTTCGCCGATGGAGCAGAAAAAATTCCTGATGCTTTCCAGCGCATTGTCAAAAAAACCTTTTTCCTCTTCATTTACGGTATCAACGCCCTCTATGGGATCCGCCAGCGGGTTGTGCAGAACAAACCTGTCCTGCTCTGTCATAAAGGTATGTTCTGATATCCGGGCAAGACTCTCATCAGAACTAACAACACCATTTCTTGATGGTATTGATAATACTTCAAACATTTTAAAAAAATCATCCAGGTTTTTAACAATGCCCTTATTTTGATTTCCTTCTCCCGCATCTTCTTCCGATTCATCCTTACCTTCTGCAATGGCAGCTGCTGTGTCCCCCGTTTTTTCCCTTGCCTTTTGAATGTCGGGGTTCTCGGCTTCTTCCTGCTGAACAAAGCTTTCTCCCTCGAAGGCATTGGCATGCCATATATCAAACCCCTTCTGTTCTTTCTCTGTTGCGGGAGGCGTAAGCTTATACTCTGGAATTACATAGATCTTCCTTGACTTCATATTGGAATAGGTGTCCATTTCACGAAGACTTATTTTTAAGTCATTATGATATGATGTGTTTAAGTCATTACCTGTATACATACTGATGACTGTATTGCTATCACCTTTATTGCTGATAAGCCCTTCTATCTTCTTGATTTCAGCATCCAAAGCTATAGACATATTCAGATAGGCATCATAGGCTGTGGTAACCGCCTGCAGCCATACAGAAACCCTGTCCTTATTGCTTTCAAGCTGTTCAATTATCTGGCCTATATGATTAGCATCCACGCTGAGAAGCTTTTTATCAAGGTCAGCATTTATCTGTTGGGCTACAGCGCTGTCCGGGCTTTCCTTTATGGCGCTTTCCAACTCTTCCGTATCATTCTGAATCTGCTGGGAATGGATAATCATGCTTTGCCCCAGCTCAATGGCATGGGTACAGTAGTTTTCATGCAGTGCCAGATGCTCCTTCAGGCAATATAGAGAAAGCAGCGAGTCATCGGTATATTTGTACATAGTGTTATAACAATCCAGCACCTTATTGAGAAGCTCATTCAGGCTTTTTTCCACTCCATCAATTTTAGCCTTTAGCTGCTCGTAACGCTGTTTAGCACTGTCATAAGCTGATTTTTTCCTGGCATATTCCTCCTCCAGAGCACTTATTTCATTTTCCAGTCGCTGGATGATGGAATCTATCTGGGATGAACCTGATGTCTTATCACCGTTTTCTTCGCCTTCATCGTCATCCGAAATACCCGCGCTTTTTTTAGCATTTTCCAGTTGGTTTTTCTTATTATCCAAAGACCTTTCCACGGACGCAAGTGAGGTTTTAGCGTCATTATATGCGGTTTCTGCCCGATCATACTCAGGCTTGATTTCTCTGTATTCATTCATCTTTTCATTTATGGAATCAATTGTTTCCTGCCTGGGCTTATTATTATTTTCGTTCTCATTATTCCTTTCAATGAATCCAACGGTAATGGAAGCGAAGTTATCCATTCCATCATTATTATTTATGTTCTCCATTTTCTGGTCTAAGAGCAGCGCAAAATAGATCATGTCCACCCTGATATCATTGAGGATCTTGTCCAGCGCCATATTGCGCTCCACTATCTCCCCTTCTTTAGCAAGGCTTGTCATGGTCTTTAGTTTTTCGAGGAATTCACCCACAGCCTGGATTGGAGCTCGATATTTCATGAATTCTGTAACCTGCTGCTCCAATACATAGGGCTCTGAAAGATTATATATGGGTATGACCTCAACTCGTCTTACCTTGAAGCGGTAGAGATCTGTCACATCGCCCCCTGCGGTCTCGGGGGTGAGGTTATCCGACAGAAGTTCATATATCTCCTTTTCCATGGATTCAACATCCCGAGGATGCATTGCTAACAGGCCAAACTGCTCTTTAAGTTGTCTGTCGTAGGCAGCCAGCATTGACTCGGTGCATAGTTTGAGAGAGGATTGGGCCATCTTGACGGCTTCATTGTAGCGTGCCAAATCCATTAAAATACCGCATAGAGGTATGAGTACAGACAGCAGTATACAGATGAAAACAGTGATACTTCCTTTTTCACGCTTCATTTTGGATGAACCGACCTTTCAAATCACTGGTTCTCTTCCAGCATTTTAAGGGCCTTCTTCAGCGGTGAGGCTATCTTTTTCAAAACCTCTCCGATCTTGCTTTCCATCACCTTTTGTATGATATAATCCGAAATATTGATCATTTCTTTCTGATCATAAATCGGTGCTTCTGCATATCCTTTGATGGTCAGCCAGTCGCCCAGACCGATGAATCTCAGAGCTTGGGCTCCGGGTGTGACGTAATTGGCAGTTATGCTCACCTTTATTCTGCTTGTGGGAAAGCCGTGATGATAACTTACGGATACCTTAGCCTTCTTATCCTCTATTTCTTTCATAAGACCAATGTTTTCAAGATGCTTTTCCGCCCAGTTTTCTGCTTCTGCTGAATCGGTCTTTCTGTTATTGCCTATCGGCAGTATATGCCAATATAGCTGCCGGTTATCGTAACTCTCCCGGCTGTATGAACCTGTTGCGATCTCTTCCTCCTTAAGGGGACTGTGACCCCAAATCATGGATAGCCCTTCGGCCGTTGACTCCGCCAGAGCCTGAATGAGTGATCTTTGATGCAGGCACTCAAAAACCATTATCACTGCCACAACGCATGCAATGACCAGGGGCAAGATGATGATATACTCAATAGTCGCGCTTCCCGAGCGCATATCAGCCTTTTTTATCATTATTTGTTCTCCGTCAGAAGGCATTGCCCAGTTCCATCAGCGCAGGCATCATGCAGATCATGATGATGGCAATAAACATGATCATCAGCGGCAACATGAGTTTGGATGAAGCAGCTTCACCCATTTGCCTGGCCACATTCTTTCTCATATCCCAGCATTCAACGCCCAACCGCTTAAGCTCATACAGCATCTGACCTCCACCAAGCTTCATGCTTTGTAGGAGGATTCCTACAAAATTTGTGATCTCTTTTATCTTGCAACGCTCCGAAAAATCGGTATAGGCTTGTTGCTCTGTTAGTCCTGCCTGAATATCGTTGAGGGTTATGTATAACTCGCGGTATAGTGGAGTTCCAGCTCCCCGGTCGCGGACAATTCGTTCAATAGCCTGCCTGATACTGAGTCCTGCATTTACCAGGAGAATCAGGTTGGAAACAAAATCAGGGAAATCCCTTTTGATACTCATAACCTTTTTCTTGTACTGATCGTCAAGGATCTTGTCCGCCAGGAAAAACAGGCCGATACCTGCGCCAGGAACTATTAAATACCACTCTTCTCCCTCAGCTCCTCCTAAGTATCCCAGCATACCTGCAAGGAAGGTACCTAAGAACAGGTATAGTATCTTTGAAGCCCAGTGTATCTTCATATAAAAAGCGGCATACCGGCTCCCATTAAGCATGATCACCTTTTGATGCAGCCAGCTGAAATAGCGTCCCGAACCATTAAGGTTAAGCCGGTCCACCACCCAGAGCCCTCCCGCTAAGATGGGCTTGAAGAAATACTGTTTCTTGTCCAGGGGCGCAAGAAACTCACTGTATTTACGATTCTGCCACAGTTGTATTGCCATATAGAGGACGGCAGAACCTAAGGCCATAATTATACAGAATAATTGCATCCTTTCACCTTCATACCTCTATGTTCATAATCTTCTTTGATATCAGATGCCCAACCAGCAGGAGCAATAATGCGATGGTCATTACCACCCTTCCGGCAGTTGTGTAGAAAAGGGGATCCAGAAATCCACTGCTTGAAGACTTGATGAGATAGACCATAACAAAGGGGGTCAGACTTAGAATCTTTTGCTCAAGTTTCTTCCCCACAATAAGGTTCTCTATTTCCTGCTTAACTTCAATTTTCTCCCGAATAACGTTCGATGTGTTTTTGATAACCTCCACCAGGTTGGCTCCCGCTCTTTTGGATATACTGAAAACATCTGAAAAGTTTTTTACCTCCTCTACCTGAGTGCGCTGGGCAAAATCATCCAGAGCCTCCTCTACTGGGATGTTCATCAATACACGGGCATTTACAAGCTCCAGTTCCTTGATTATGATGGCATTCTTATCGGGATACACCTTTTCCAGTGCCTGCTGGGCATCCACGAGGGCCGTCTCAAAAGATTTTCCTGACGATAACGATACCGATATAAAATAGAGAGCATCCCTGAACTGAAGCTTTACAAGCTCTCTTCTGCGCCTGGCCAGCTCTTTTTTCCTGCCCGGAATCCAGGCAATTCCAAGAAGTGACAGGATCGATGAAATAATCCAGTTGTCATAGAAGATCATCCCCACCAGAAAGCAAAATCCTATTGCCAGAAGGAGATTCAGGATTAATTCGCCGGGCTTCATCCGATACCGGTCATAATTTATAATCTCATGGTTCATATTCATCCCCCTTACAGGGTGACACCCCTCAACTGAGCCTTCCATAGATTTACCATGCTGTTGCCGGTGCGCTTAAGGCGTCCTGCCACTTTGCCATCGTTTGTCTCTCCCTCGTATTCAAAAAGGAATATTGGGCTTAGTTCTATCACGCCGTTTCTATAATCCAGAACCTCGCTGATCTCCATTGTTCGCCTGGAATGATCCCTGAGCCTTGACAGGAATATAATGATATCCAGAGCTGAAGTTATCTGCTTGCGGATTGCATCCAGGGGCAGGGGTGCTGCCATCAGAACCATGGTTTCCAGCCTTGACAGCATGTCCTCGGTGGAGTTGGCATGCCCGGTGGACATAGATCCGTCGTGGCCTGTGTTCATGGCCTGGAGCATATCCAGGGCCTCCTCACCCCTTACCTCCCCGACGATTATTCTTTCGGGCCTCATTCTCAAGGCGGTTTTGATAAGGGATTTCATCTTGATTTCTCCCTTACCCTCGGTATTGGCGTTCCGCGTTTCTAGCCTGACTAGATTCTCGATGGAAGATAGCTGAAGCTCTGCCGAGTCCTCAATGGTCACTATGCGCTCATCGGGAGGTATCAGTCCTGACAGGGCATTTAAAAATGATGTCTTTCCTGATCCCGTACCCCCGCATATGAAGATATTGTATTTGGATTTAACGAGCTTATTAAGGAATTCCGCTGCTTCTTCAGTGATGGATCCATACCGTATCAGATCTTCGATGGTCATGGGTTTGTCGGGAAACTTCCGTATTGTTACAATGGGCCCGTTAAGCGCCACTGGCGGCAATACCACATTAACTCTGGATCCATCTTCCAGCCGGGCATCCACAATGGGCTCCGCTTCGTTTACAGACCGGTTGACCTTACCCACTATGACCTGAATGATATCTTCAAGCCTCTCCCTGCTCTCGAACCGGGCATCGGTCTTTTGAACCTCCCCATTCCTTTCAACAAAAATCTTATCGGGCCCATTGACCATGATCTCGGTGATCTCCCGATCATTAATGAAAGGTTCTATAGCATCCAGTCTGCGCATCTGGTTGAACACCGTATCCACAATAACCTTTATCTCCAACGGGTTCAGGGCGCCAGAGCCGGCTTTCTCAAAGGTTATACTCTCAATCAGTTCCAAAAGTTCCCTGTCCAGTTCAGATCCGGTGAACTCCAGAGCCAGATTGCGTCTTAAGGCTATTTCCTTTCTGATTTCTTTTATCAGTTCATCCTTTTGCCTGTCATTCATGGTGATATCCCGCTTTTTCATAATCCCCCAGTATGGCGGCAAATACCGAAAGATCGTTCTCTGACGGAACCCATCCTGATACAGTTTCAACAGGATGAGGCTTCAGCATATACCTGTGAAAATCGGTAAAACGACCATTGAAGCCATCATATGGACTAATATTTATAAGGATCAGCCTGAGCTTTTCCTTCAACGTACCCATATTGCTATTCCCCTTTTCAAGCTCCTGTAGAAACCTATCCATCTTGAGCGATGAAGAAGCGGTATTGATGGCGACTGTCAAGATCCGGTCTGCCTTTTCAATGAGCCCCCGGATAAGATCAAGCCTGCCAAGTTCTGCTGCTATAACAATCTCGTCAAAATCCCCCTCACTGTCTGTTGCCGAAAGAAGGCTGTTTATATCAGCTGCATCGATGGATTGTGAAGACAGCAAACCGGCAGGTGCAGAAAGGAAATGGACACCGCTTTCCATATCTTTGGTCAGGCAGGTTTCAAGTCTCATAAACAGATTGTCTCTGTTTGACTTAATGAAATAGAGCATCTCATTGAGTCCTCTTGAGTTTAAGCCATTGAAGAAAAGTGGAGTTGTTTGAGCTTGTTCCAGGGAAAAATAAAGGGTTTTCCTATCTTTTGCGCTGAAAAAATATGCTATGGCAGGAGCGACCGGATTAATTGCATCAGAGCCATCAAGATAGATGACCAGGGTTATACTCTGCATATGCTTTTCCCTGACATGCATCCGAGGCATCCTGTCGGCACACAGGGAGAGAATATCCTTTGCCAGTTCCTCTGCCGGCCTGTATTTATCAACACGGGGTACATCCTGGTTTATAGGCTTATGGGTGCCATCATCCAGAACCAGAACACCTTCCTTTGGAAGCTCTGACAGAGCATTATTCACCATGTCAATGGAGACAACAACCAGGTCGGCCTGACCGCCGTTCTTAATCCATTTCTGAAAACTCTCGGAATGGGTAAGAATCTCAATGGAAAACTGATAGGGCATATTCTTATGAATCCATGCCGCCAGTTTTTCTATGTATCGGCTGTTAGAGTCCACCAGGGCAAGGCGAATAGACATGTTTATATACTCCTAATTTCTATGTATTGTTACTTATTATGGTATTGTGATATTATTTTACTATACCATGGAAGTAATGTCTATACTTTACTTCCGTAAAATTACAATTTTATTTATTTATTCTTGTAATTTTTCCTTTACGGAAACAGTTTGCCGATACAAAAGCATGATTAATAGCGAAAAACGGCATGATAAAAGGCGGCTGTTCAGCCGCCTGCAAAATACCATCACACTTTTAATCCAGAAAATCCTTCAGCTTCTTGCTCCTGCTGGGATGGCGCAGTTTTCTCAAAGCCTTTGCCTCTATCTGCCGTATTCTTTCACGGGTGACATTGAACTCCCGCCCCACTTCCTCCAGTGTGCGCGCCCTGCCATCATCCAGCCCGAATCTAAGGCGAAGCACCTTCTCTTCCCTGGGCGTGAGGGTATCCAGAACATCTATGAGCTGTTCCTTCAGCAAGGTAAAGGCCGCGGACTCGGCAGGTGCCGGCGCATCATCGTCCGGGATGAAATCGCCCAGGTGACTGTCTTCTTCCTCACCAATCGGCGTCTCCAAAGAGACCGGTTCCTGGGAGATCTTCATGATGTCGCGGACCTTATCCTCCGACATGCCCATTTCCTTGGCAATCTCCTCAGGGGTGGGATCCCGGCCAAGTTCCTGAAGAAGCTGCCTGGAAACCCTTATCAGCTTGTTGATGGTCTCCACCATATGAACGGGTATTCGAATGGTTCTGGCCTGATCAGCGATAGCCCTGGTAATGGCCTGCCTGATCCACCATGTGGCATAGGTACTGAACTTGAAGCCCTTTCTGTAGTCAAACTTCTCAACAGCTTTTATCAAACCCAGATTGCCTTCCTGAATCAAGTCGAGGAACAGCATTCCCCTTCCCACATAACGCTTGGCAATGCTGACCACCAGCCTCAGATTGGCTTCCGCCAGGCGTTTTTTTGCCTCCTCGTCACCTTGTTCCATGCGTTTAGCCAGTTCTATCTCTTCATCTCCCTGCAGCAGGGGAACCTTGCCTATTTCTTTTAAATACATCCGTACCGGGTCATCAATACTGATACCCTCAGGTACCGATATATCCAGGTCTTCTTCTTCCTCATCCTCATTCTCAGTAAACTGAAAATCTTCGAGATCTTCCTCTATGTTCTCAGCCACTACTTCAATTCCTATTTTCTCCAGAGTCTCGTAAACCTTTTCAATCTGTTCCGGTGTAATGTCCACCTTTTCAAAGGCATCCTCAATCTCACGATATGTGAGCATACCTTTTTCACGGCCTGCATCGGTCAAGTCCTTCAAAACAGCCTTCAAGTCTTTAATCTCGTCCTTAGACATATCATCCTTTGAAGATGTCCCGGTATCCTCAGGTTTTGTGACAGTGGTTTCGGCTACCGGTTTTGACGAATTATCTTTTTGTTTGCTGCCGGAAGACGTCTGCTGTTTCAAAGCCTGACCCTTTTCTTTCTCTGTTTCTTTTTTTGTTTTTTCCGTGCTTTTCTTTTTTGTATCAGCCATTTCAGGTAAATTCACCCCTCATTAAAATTTAAGTCGTATCTAGACCATTTTCTTCAGTTCTGCTATTTTTTCAGCCCGTATACTGAATTCCAGGCCCAACTGTTGTCTTGTTTCGCCGTCCTGCTCGTTCTTGATCCTTTCTATGGTCTGTTTCTGCAGATCTTCCAGCTTAAGTATCGCAAGCTTGTTAAGAATCTGCTTTATCGCCTTTTCAGGTTCACTGATCTCGCCTTTTGTTTTGGACAGCCGCACAAGATAGGAGGCACTGCCCGGATCCATGTCGCTTAAAAGTTCTGCTAAAACACAGCTTTTGTTTTCCTCCAGTTTCTTATAAAGTTTCCGGGCTATTTCTCCGGCCTTCCTGTCTCTGTATGATTCCGGGCTGTAGTTCTCGGAAATCAACTTATAAAACCTGTTCTCATGACACAGCATGACAAGAAGCATGTACTCCAGTTCGGAATAACGTGTGTCAAAGTCTTCTTTTTTTTGGCCTCCGAGCCTTCTGCCCCTTCCATCCCTCATGGATGTGGAATAATCTCCAGCTCTGCTCTTACGGTTTATCCTTTTGTTGATCTCTTCCTGCAGGGATTCATAAGAAATTCCATATTCCCGGGCATAGTTTTTTGCATATAATTCACGCTCAATAGGGTTATCATGCTCCGCCAGAGTATCTGCAATACCGTTAAGCAGTTTTAGTTTATCTTCAATGGTATCCAAATTATGCATATTCCTCTTGACACCGATTTTATAGTCCAGCAGTGATATTGCCCTGTCTATAAGGTTTTTAAACTTTTCAGGACCGTTATTTCTGACATACTCGTCGGGATCCTTGCCTTCAGGCATAATCAAAACCCTTACATTGCACCCGGCTTCCTCCAGTATCTCAAGTCCCCGCATGGTAGCTGCCTGGCCTGCAGAATCCGAGTCGTAGGCTATGATGACCTCCTCAGAGTATTTTTTCAGAATCCAGGCCTGCATTTTAGTCAGTGCTGTTCCCAGCGATGCCACCGCAAAATCTATGCCCGCCTGATGCAATGAAATCACATCCATATAGCCTTCAACAATGAGCAGCCTTTTGGACGGGCTCGATCTGGCGTAATTAAGACCGTAGAGCTCCCGGCTTTTATTGTATACGGGCGTATCGGGAGAGTTCATATATTTGGGCATTGAACCATCCGTCACGCGCCCGCCAAAACCGATGATGTTTCCCCGGATATCGAATATTGGGAACATAATCCTTCCCCTGAAGCGGTCTATCAGTTCACCGCTTTTTGCCCTGATGGAGAGTCCGGACTCCAACAGTAAGTCCTCAGGGAACTGGTTTTCCAGCAATACTCTGGTTAACTCGTCCCAGCCTGTAGGAGAATACCCCAGTCCAAACTTTTTGATGGTCTTTGCCGATAGTCCCCTGTTTTTTAAATAATTCTGGGCTTCAAGCCCATTCTCCCCGGCAAGTGTTTTAAAATAGAATCTGGCAGCCTGCCGGTTTAGCTCAAGTATTCTTTTGCGCCTCTTGGCCCTGTCCCGTTCTTTAGGGTCCTCAGACTCGGGAAGGGTGATCCCAACTCTGTCAGCCAGAAATTTCAGAGCCTCAACAAATTCCAGGTTCTCAATGCTCATTATAAACTGAATAACGCTGCCGCCCCTGTTACAGCCGAAGCAGTAAAAAAATTGCTTGTTGGGCTCTACGCTGAATGACGGAGTTTTCTCGCTGTGAAATGGGCATAGCCCCCAGTAACTCCTGCCCTTCCTCTCAAGCTTCAAATAGCCGGAAACAACTTCTACAATGTCATTACGTAACCTGACTTCCTCGATTATCTGTTCAGGATATAACATACTAAAACCTCATAGCATTATTATTCGACATATTGCCCAATTTTCCTTCTATGAGTCCAAAAATAAATACAAAGGCGTCTTTGCCTTTATTCCAGCCATGATACGGGAACAAAGATTTCCTTGAATTTTCTTACAGCATAGCGATCGGTCATGCCCGCCACATAATCAGTAACGCTTTGTTCAAGACCCACTTTTTCGCTGTTATCCCTGAAATCAGCCGGAAGGTGGTCGGGATGGTTCATCAGCCAGGCAAAAAGCTCCCGGAGCATCAGCTCCGCTTTAGTTTCCTCTTTTTTTGCGGCTGAACCGATATAGACCCTATCAAACATGAAATTACGCAGAAGATCAGCGGCTTCCTGGAATTCCGGACTCATCCGGATCCCTTTGCCGTCCCTGCTGTTCTCAATGATATTGATTATCATGTTATTGATGCGTTGTGATGGGTTCCTTCCCAGTACGGCGGCGGCTTCCTCCGGAATATCCTCTTCCTTCAGAATTCCTCCTCTTATGGCATCCTCTATATCATGATTGATATAAGCAATCTTATCAGCGTACCGTATGATCTGGCCTTCCAGTGTAGCAGGCATTCTTGGCCCGGTATGGCATTGAATCCCGTCAAGAACCTCCCATGTCAGGTTCAGACCCCTCCTGTCCTTTTCAAGGAAGGAAACTACCCGGACGCTCTGGTCATTATGCCTGAAGCCTGTTGAAACCATCCTGTCCAGGACCCGTTCACCGGCGTGTCCGAAGGGCGTGTGCCCCAGATCATGACCCAGGGCAATGGCTTCAGTCAAATCTTCATTTAACTTTAGACTCCTGGCTATGGTACGGGCTATCTGAGACACTTCCAGCGTATGGGTAAGCCGTGTCCTGTAATGATCGCCCTCAGGTGAAATAAAGACCTGGGTTTTGTGCTTCAGCCGTCTGAAGGCCTTAGAATATATTATGCGATCCCGATCACGCTGAAAATCGGTTCTGACATCACATTTTTCTTCAGCTCGCATCCTGCCCCTGCTGTTTTTGCTGAGCTGAGCAAACGGGCTTAATGTTTTTTCCTCCAGCTCTTCAAGGTAGGTGCGTATTGACATGAGACCCCTCCCTTAACACCTTCGTGGTAGTACGACAAGATGTCCCCCACACTATATATACCCAAAGAAGCATGTCTTGATATTACTGCTGCCCTTCGAGCCGTAACCGGTGCCGATCAAGGATGGAATCCTGCAGTTTTTTAAACAGTCAATCCGCCCCATCAAGTATCGATAAAAAAAAGGCGGTTTTGCCGCCTGTTCATATACTCAGGAGTATATGTCACATATCCTTAAGGCAATCCTTGCAGACGGTCTTACCCTTGAAGCTGATGACATCATCCTTTGCAAGATCACAAAAAACACATCTTGGAACATATTTGTCCAGTACAACATTCCCATCGTCATCCACATACATTTCTATATCGTCGCCCTCATTAATATTCAGTTCCTTGCGAAGTGACTTCGGAAGTACTATTCTTCCAAGGGAATCCAACTTTCTGACATATCCAGTAGCCCTCATTTTTAAATCCTCCCAAATAAAACTGTATAACATCAATTCACTCTTGAATTATATCATAAATTGTCATAAAGTGAATAGAAAAGTTTAAAAATTTACAGATAATTTGTGCAAAATATGGAAGCGCCGCCATTATAAAGTGTGCAAATCACTTTATTTTGCCATGCAAGGATAATAATCCTTCACAGGTTTTTCTTTTTTTTCATGAGTTGTTATGTGCTTTCCTTACACCTTGCCATCTATTATAAGCAATATATGCTACTTGAATCAAACTTATAAGCCCGGGCGGCTCTGACACAGAAAGTCCAGCCGGGGGATGTATTCTTACATACCAACGAACATACCGTTGGCACTTTCTGCTATTACTTTCTCGACTACAGGCATTATTATTACCAGAGGGAAGGCTATGAGGCATTCAGTAATTATGATGCCTTTAAGCCCGTTGGTATTACTATAGATGGCATTGACGAGCTGAATCGATCCTCACGGATATGGCTTGTGCAGCGTTCCTGTGCAGGAGACAATATTTCTGTACATAACTGGCTTGCCAACGGTGATCTTGTGGCTGATATCCCCTTTGCCTTTTTTCAGATTCCTACATCATGGTATGGGTTTTCTCTATGCAGGGCTACCCCCGCTGATGCCATAGCCGCTTCCGCTTCAATCCGGGATGATGCAAATACACTTAAGTAGAAGGCAGGACCTTTCAGAAATGAAACCGGAAACGCGGTGGTCATACTTTACAATCAGGATCCCATGAGTGGTGGCGGTATCTTCATACAAAATCTTAATATCTCTAATGGAGAGGTTGTGACTGTGTTCTCCAATTTACCCTTTGGAGAATATGCCGCCGTGGTTATACATGATGAAAACATAAACCAGATGCTGGATTTTAGCCGAGGCCGCCCATTGGAGGGCTATGGCACATCCAACCGGAATAATCCCGCTAAAATGCCGCCAATATTTGACGAATGCAAGTTCCAATATGGACCTGAACAGAGTTCTGTTCTGATTCCCCTGTACTACAATTAAAAATGGTAGAAGTTAACTTTTCAAATTGAGGAAAATGAGGCGGGACTGAAATATCATAAAATAGGTATTGAGATTTGCTGAAATATGTTTTATAATAATCACTGTCGCCTGTCGGGGTGTAGCTCAGGTGGATTAGAGTGCTTGCTTGGGGTGCAAGAGGTCGCTGGTTCAAGTCCAGTCACTCCGACCAGAACAAAAGCGGGTTTCAGAGATTCTGATACCCGCTTTTGCTTTAAAAAATATCCCTATTTTACCTCTGCTAATGAAATGAGCCGTATTGGTAATAAAAACCAACCGACTCATCCGGTATCACGCTGATTACACCATATATCAATCATTAACGGTTATCCTTGTCTTCTTCATAAGGCTCATTGTCATCACCACTGGCGGCACCCTCATAACTTCCGGCTGCCTCTTCCTCCCCCATATTTATCTCTTTATCGGCTTCGTCGAAATCATCCTCAGCCGAATCTTCGAAATCCTCCTCACCGTCTGCGGAAAAATCTTCGGCGATGGGGCGGGTCTCATTTATAACGGGGCGCTCCATATTCTCGAAGTCGTCATCGATTTCGGAAGCCGCTATCTCACCATTGAGGATTTGAATAATCTCCTCCTTTGTCAGAAGCCTTCTGTTGCCCAGGCTGTTCCAAACGCTTAACATGGATCTATACTGGCCAAGCATGACCTTATAGCTGTCATGATTGGGGAGCTTCCTTCTCTGATGGAACTCCTTATACCTTTTCAGGCTGTACATCACGTATTCGGCATAGTTGAGCTCCCTCTCCTCATCCTTGGCATCAAATCCGGGGAATCTGACATCCTTCCTGCTGATGCCCTTTTTGTCCCTGAGTTTTTTATAGGAGTGCCACAGGCATCTGTACATCTCAAGGATATCGATGATCTCCTTACACTCCCCTTCGCTCATCCCGTCATCAATCCAGTTGACCATTTCGTCATAATGCAGGGAATAGCCCTGCTCAAGCATTTTTATGCGGATATTATAACTGCTGGCTCCGTCAGGATTCAGTATGGAAAGGATCCTGTATTGGTTTATCAGCATCAATCTGTCTTTTTTGCTTAATTCCATAGGATAACCTCCGCAACAATCCTTTTTTTCCATTATACCATTATTAAGCAGCAAACAGTATAAAAATTACCTCAATATTTCCAATCTTCGATTTGAGAATTCATAGGGTTTGATCCACTCTGATATTTCGCAGGCTGAATAATCTTTGCTAATTTATAAAGACTAAATAGCGACTATTTAAAGAAAGGAGCATGCAAGATGTCACAAATCAATGAAATGGAACTGCAAAATTTGCGTCATATGATCGGGGCTCATGATACCTGCATAAAAAAGCTTGAGACCTATGCACAGCAGTGCCAGGATCAGACGCTCAAGCAAATGCTTCAGGCTGATGCAAACGACGCAAAGGCTAATAAGCAAAAACTTATGTCATTTTTACAGTAAGGAGATGATTATTTATGATGACTGAAAAGGATATGGTCAACGATTATCTGAGCTCGCTAAAAAGCAGCCTGACCGGTTATGCCAGCGCCATATCAGAAAGCAGCAACCCTGAACTGAGAAAAACATTCCAGCAAATGCGGGATGCGGACGAGCAGCGTCAACAGAAACTAGCTCAATTCGCAATTCAAAAAGGATATTATCAGCCTGCCGCCCAGGCTCAGCAAAGCCAGATACAGCAGGTGTATTCCCAACTGCAGGGCGGTGGCCAGCAGCAGCAACAGGGAATGCAGCAGGGTATGCAGAATAATCAGGGTATGCGTATGTGAATAAGTTACGGAGCATACGAAATAAGGAGGCAGGGTTCTTCACCCTGCCATTATTAAGCGGTAATTATCGGAAAATCAGCATGACACCTGAATTACCTGCATCTGCAAAAGATAAGGCTCTTAAAGGCTGTTCCCCCGATTTTTCTCCTTATCATTCTGTGGTTTTATAAAGAATAATGCAGACAGTGCCGATATAGCGCCGGTACCAGCCAATACAAAAAAGGCAATCTTCAGATCCCATCCAATCAACAGGGAAATGAGGGGCGGCCCCAGAGCAACTCCTACAAGCCGCGCGCCGCTGAAAAAAGAGCTGATGGTTCCCCGGTTTTCTTTTTGAACCCCCTCTGTAATAAGGGAATCCAGGCAAGGGAGCGCGCATCCGATGCCAATACTGGCAACCGAAAATATGGCTATGATGAGAACAAGACTCTCCACAAAGCCTATCCAGGCAACTGAAACAGCCACTATCAAACTTCCGGAGAATATGATCCATTTCATCAGAACCTTATTGGAGCCGATCTTACTGCCCGTAATGAATGAGGCCGCGCTCAGGAAAAGCAGTGGAATGGCCATAATCAATCCTTTTATGATGCCTTCAAAATTGTATTTGTCCTCCAGAACCGATGACAAGTAAAAAAGATTACCAAAATGGACAAACATGCAGATGAAGCCCATGACAAAAATGGGATATATCCATCTCCCCTTTTCTTTAAATACATCCCCTAATTTCTTGATAAATTCCCGGAACTTCTGCTTTTCCCCATCCTCTTTCCCCTTCTTTACCTTTACCCAGATGATGATGAGAAAGACTGCCACCGCTGAAAGCACTGGAATGGCAAGGAAGGGCGTATACCAGGCTATAAGCCCCAGCGCCGCACCCAGGATCGGACTTAGCACCTTCCCGATGGTATTGGATGTTTCAATGATTCCAAGCCCTTTACTGACATCGGATTCATTTTTGAACATATCCCCCACGCAGGGAATTACAACCGGAAAAGCTCCGCTGGCACCGATGCCCTGGAGAATTCTTCCCGCCAGTATCCAGCCATAGGGATTTTGGAACAATAAAGATGAAAGGCCCGACAGCAGGCCGCCGGCTCCGGTGATTATAAGGCTTGGAACCATGACCTTTTTGCGTCCAAATCTATCGGAAAGGAATCCCGCCACGGGTATCAGCACTATGGAAGATATGGAATAAACCGTTATGATCATACTGGATTGCAGGTCATTGATACCTATGGATTTTTCAATCTGGGGCAGCACGGGAATCAGCATGGAGTTTCCCAACGTCATGACCAGGGGTATAAAAGCGAGGGCTGCCAGGTCCCGTTTCTTTTTGGCCTCCATATTCATCCTCCTTAAATTTGACTCCTGTTTAGTGTTCCCTTTTTTCCGGAATTACCTTTCCGAATCTATAATAATTTATCGGTTTACAAGAACGTATGTTCGGGTTTAAAATGTAGTTGGGGTGGTTCGTATGGATAAAGTCATTATGCATATTGATGTCAACTCGGCCTATTTAAGCTGGGAGGCAGCCTATCGTCTGCAGCACGGGGCATCGGTAGATCTAAGAAAAATTCCCAGCGTTATTGGTGGCGATGAGGAGAGCAGGCATGGGATTGTGCTGGCAAAATCCATCCCTGCGAAGAAATACGGCATCCAAACCGGGGAAACCCTCTTCTCCGCCCGGCAGAAATGTCCCGGGCTTGTGGTGGTTCCGGTGAATTACCACCTGTATATGATGTGTCATAATGCCCTGATAAGCCTCCTCAAGGATTTTTCCCCCCTGGTGCAGGTGTATAGCATAGATGAGGCCTTTTTGGATTACACAGGGATGAAGGTTGTTTGCGGTGACCCGGTGGAGGCAGCTCACAGGCTTAAAGACCGGATCAGAAACGAACTGGGTTTCACCGTCAATGTGGGGGTCTCATACAACAAACTGCTGGCCAAAATGGTTGGTGAGCTTAAAAAACCCGATAAGGTTCATACCATTCTGTCACGGGAAGAAATGATCCGCAAGCTTTGGCCTCTGCCTGTCAGGGAGCTTTTCATGGTGGGAAGGGCAACGGCACCCAAGCTATACAGGCTCAATATCTTCACCATCGGAGATTTGGCCCGGGCTGATCCGGAATTGCTCAGGTTCCATCTTAAGAGCTGGGGGCCATACATCCGCGATCTGGCCAATGGCATTGAAAACAGTCCTGTGGCTCCCGACGCAATGCCTCCCATCAAGGGAATCGGCAACAGCACCACCATTCCTTTCGATGTGGATAACCCTGAAGAGGCGAAAAAAGTACTGCTGTCCCTCTGTGAAATGGTGGGCATGAGACTGCGGCAGGCAGGATTCTGCGCACGCCTGGTCTCGGTTTATTTGAGGCGAGCCGATCTCACAGGTCAATCCTACCAGAGGAAGTTTCCCGCCGCAACCGACCATACCATGAAGATCTACCAATGGGCCTGCCAGCTTATGGAGGAAATATGGCCCTCGGTGCCCCTTAGAGGCATGGGTGTGCGGGTGAGCGAACTGGTTCCCAACCATTGCCTGCAGCTATCTTTTTTTGAACCTTACAACGAGAAGAAGAGACGCCTTGATGAAGCACTGGACAGCCTGAGGATGCGTTTTGGCCCAAAATCGGTGATGCGCTCCTGCTTTCTACAGTCCGGGCTGGCTCCCGTAACCGGCGGAGTCATTGAAAACTTTCAGATGATGTCGTCCATACTCTGATTTGAACTATGAAAGTCAATGCACATAAATCTTAGGTACATCGCAACCGACAGTTAATGGAATTAATACTCCGTACAAAAAAGGGCGGCCAGTCTCCACTTTGTGGAAACCAGCCATCCCTTTTTGCCAATTTATTATCATTTTATTCATATAAGCCAACAGATAGATAGCGCTCCCCTGTATCTGGAAGAATGATCACGATGTTTTTTCCTTTGTTTTCAGGTCTTTTCGCCAACTCTGCGGCGGCAAAGACCGCAGCACCCGAAGAAATCCCCACTAAAAGGCCTTCCAGTGAAGCCAGCTTTCTGGACGTCTCGTATGCATCATCATTCTTTACCGGAAACACTTCATCGATTATATCGGTATTCAGAACCTTGGGAACAAATCCTGCTCCAATACCCTGGATTTTGTGAGGCCCTCTTTTGCCTCCCGACAATACGGGTGAGTCGGCCGGCTCAATGGCCACAATCCTGATATCCTTGTTCCTGCTCTTTAAAACCTCGCCTACCCCCGTCAGGGTTCCGCCGGTTCCAACCCCGGCAACAAAAATATCAACCCTTCCTCCGGTATCCCGCCAGATCTCCTCTGCAGTGGTTTTTCTGTGTATCTCGGGATTTGCAGGGTTTTCAAACTGTTGGGGTATGAAGGAATTTGGAATCTCGGCTGCCAGCTCCATAGCCTTTTTGATGGCACCGTTCATGCCTTCCTGAGCCGGGGTAAGAACCAATTCAGCCCCCAGTGCCTTCATAAGGTTCCTTCTTTCCTCACTGAAGTTGTCGGGAAGGGTAATGATCAGGCGATAGCCCTTGGCAGCGGCGGCAAAGGACAGCGCAATCCCGGTGTTCCCGCTGGTTGGCTCTATGATAACCGTATCCTTGTTGATAAGTCCTTTTTCCTCTGCATCACGGATCATGGCATAACCTATACGATCCTTAACGCTCCCTGCCGGGTTAAAATACTCAAGCTTGGCGATCAGTGTTGCTTCCAAACCTTCGGATCGGCTATAGTTCATCAGCTCAAGCATGGGTGTATTCCCTATCAAATCGGTTAAATTCTTTGCTATTCCAGCCATATTCTCACCTCATAACTTATTATACCATCTATACCCGCTCCGTACGTCACTGATTAATCTCAAACCGTCTGATGGTACCTCCGCCCAGCACCACATCCTGGTCATACAGAACAACCGACTGCCCCGGCGAAACAAAGAATTGGGGCTCTTTGTATTCAATCATAACCTGGTCATCCTCAAGGGGATGCAGCATGGCTTCAGCCTCCTTTTGGGAATAACGGGTCTTTGCCCATACCTTTATGGCTCCCTGAGGCTTGTCGAAAGCGATATAATTCATCTCATCAGCGTAAAATCGCTTCACAAGTGTCTTCTCTCTTGGGCCGAGCACGATTTCATTGCGCTCGACATTCTTGTCAATCACATAGAGCCGTGAATTGGCTGAAATACCAAGTCCCTTCCTCTGTCCCACTGTATATTCGAAAATACCCTTATTCCTGCCCAGAACCTTCCCCGATTCATCCACAAATTTTCCCTCAGGTATCTCCTTTTTTGCGTACTCCCTTATAAAATCCGAATAATGTCCGCTTCGCACAAAACAGATATCCTGGCTGTCAGGTTTTGAAGAATTGATGAACCCCTTTTCCCGGGCAATCTCCCTTACCTGATTCTTGGTAAGTTTGCCCAGCGGAAGAAGCAGCCTGGAAAGCTGATCTTGCCTGAGCATATAAAGTACATAACTTTGATCCTTTGTGTGGTCAATCGCCTTTTTCAGAAGGTACCTGCCCGTACTTTCATCCCGTTCAATTCTGGCATAGTGTCCGGTGGCGATATAGTCCATTTCAAGCATCAGAGCCTTGGCCAGCATGGCTTCAAATTTAATGTGCTGGTTGCATGCGATGCAGGGATTGGGTGTCTCGCCCTTTAAATAGGAATCTACAAAGTATTGAACTACCTTCTCTTCAAAGAGGCTCTTCATATTGAGAACATAAAAGGGAATATCCATCTTGAAGGCGGTGGCCCTGGCATCCTCCACGTCCTCCAGTGAACAGCAGGTTCTTGCACTAACCTCCGCATCATCAGGAGCATCCCACATCTTAAGTGTTGTGCCATAGACCTCATAGCCCTCATCCTTTAAGATGGCGGCTGCTGTGCTGCTGTCAACCCCGCCGCTCATCCCCACCAGTACCTTTCCCTTAGACATTTTTCTGACATCCTTTCCGTACAACAGGCGCATCATCCGCCTGATTTCTCAAGCGCCTGCGCAAGATCCTCCAGCAGGTCATCAGGATCCTCAATTCCAATGGAAAGCCGGATCATGTCCGGAGTTACACCCGCAGCCAGTTGATCCTCAGAAGACAGCTGGGCATGGGTCGTACTGGCCGGATGAATGACCAGCGACTTTGCATCCGCCACATTGGCAAGCAGTGAGAAAAGCTCAAGGCTTTCGATAAACCGGATTCCTGCCTCCATGCCACCCTTTATTCCGAATGTAAAGATTGACCCCGCGCCCTTTGGCAGGTATTTTTGAGCCAGATGATAGTATTTGTTCCCGGGAAGGGATGGATAGTTCACCCAGCTAACCTCGGGGTGCTGGCTTAAAAAGTCAACCACTCTTTTTGTGTTTGACAGGTGTTTCTCCACCCTGAGAGACAGAGTCTCCAGCCCCTGTAGCAATAAAAAGGCGTTGAATGGACTTAAGCAGGCTCCTGTATCCCGTAACAGCTGTACCCTGGCCTTGGCGATAAAAGCAGCTACACCGAAGGCTTCGGTGTACCTTATGCCATGATAGCTGGGGTCAGGTTCGGTAAATTCGGGGAATTTACCGCTTCCTTCCCAATCAAACCGGCCCGAATCCACTATGACACCGGCTATGGAGGTGCCGTGTCCTCCCATAAACTTTGTAGCAGAGTGGACAACAATATCGGCACCGTATTCAATGGGTCTGATCAGGTAGGGTGTCCCAAAGGTATTGTCCACAATCAGCGGAATCTTATTCTCATGGGCGATGGCCGCCACTTTTTCAATATCGATCAGATTGATGCCCGGATTCCCTATGGTTTCAATATACAGCGCCCTGGTGCGGCTGGTTATGGCTCTCCTGAAGTTTTCCGGGTTGTCGGGATCCACAAATACAGTTTTGATCCCAAGCTTTGGAAGGGTGACTGAAAACAGATTGTAGGTACCCCCATACAAGGTGCTTGCTGAGACCAGCTCATCCCCGCTTCCCATGATATTGAGGATCGCATATGTGATGGCAGCTGAACCCGATGCAGTTGCCAGGGCACCCACACCACCCTCCAGGGCTGCAACCCGCTGTTCAAAGACATCGGTGGTGGGGTTCATAATCCGTGTATAAATGTTGCCCGACTCCTTCAGCGAAAACAGATCTGCTGCATGCCCGGTGCTGTCGAAAACATAGGATGTTGTCTGGTAGATGGGAACACTCCTCGATCCTGTGGCCGGGTCGGGTTTTTGTCCGGCATGAACCTGAAGAGTGTCGAACCTGTAATTCTTTTCTCTCATTATTGTTTCCTCCCTACTATTTGACTGGTCTAAGCAAACCCCAAAAACTGAAAGTTATATAACCCATCCTCTATAAAAAACCTATTTAAGCGCACCAATGCAGAAAACCACAAGTTCAGACAGGTCCGAAATGTGCAGGATCCCGTCATATTAAAGTGTCCGCCTATTTTTCAGGCTAACCGGTTGCCCAAGTTCTTCATTCCGTCTTGATCATCTGGTCAGGATAACCGATGAGATCCTTAACAACCTCACCCGCAATAATCAGCCCAGCCACCGGGGGCACGAAGGATATGCTCCCGGGAATTTGCTTTTTTGTGCTTTCCTCCTCACTTTTCATAGGCTTTATGGGCGGCTCGGCAGAATAAACGACCTTCAGGGTATCGATTCCCCTGCTCTTAAGTTCTCTTCGCATAACCTTGGCTAGCGGATCCACCGAAGTACTGTAAATATCGGCGACCTTAAAACATGTGGGATCCATTTTATTACCGGCTCCCATACAACTAATGATGGGAATTCCCCTCTTTTTCGCCTGCACGATGAGATCTATCTTGGCAGTTACCGTATCCACTGCGTCCACAATATAATCATAATCATCCTGAAGCAGTTCAGGGGCGGTATCCGGCAAATAAAAGGCCTGGTGGATGGTTACCTCAGCCTCCGGGTTGATCTCCAGAATGCGCTCTTTCATCACTTCCACCTTGGGTCTGCCCAAGGTTTTTCGGGTGGCAATCAACTGGCGGTTGAGGTTTGTCAGACTGACCACATCGCTGTCCACCAGTACAAGCCTTCCTATACCCGCCCTTGCAAGACCTTCAACAACGAAAGAGCCTACTCCTCCAATGCCGAAAACAGCTACCTTAGCGCATTTAAGCCTTGCCAAGGCTTCTTTTCCGATCAATAATTCAGTACGGGAAAATTCATGAAGCATTTCCCAAATCCCTCACTAAATTTTTCTATTGAGCCTCATTTCAATTCACCGAGATTATACGGGGTTTCCTGATAGACATAATAGTTCAGCCAGTTACAAAACAGCAGGTTTGCGTGCCCCCTCCACCTCACCACAGGCTCTTTGGTCGGGTCATCGTCAGGATAGTAGTTTTTCGGAACGTGAATCTTCATTCCCTTTGCTATATCCCGATCGTATTCAGCTTTCAGTGTGAGGGGATCATACTCGGAATGCCCTGTAACAAATATTTGTCTGTCATCCCGGGATCTGACGATGTATATCCCTGCTTCATCCGATTCAGACAGTATCTCCAGATCCGGAACCTTATCAACGTCTTCCCTCCGTACCTCCGAATGTCTTGAATGAGGCGCATAGAATACATCGTCAAACCCTCTTAAGAGCTTGACATTTTTCACATTAACCCGATGCTCGAAGACACCGAAGACTTTTTCATCAAGAGGATATTTGGGTATATTGTAGAAATGATAAAGGCCGGCCAGAGCAGCCCAGCAGATATACATGGTGCAATATACCCGATTCCGGCTCCAGTTCATGACCTCCTTGAGTTCATCCCAGTAGTCCACATCCTCAAAATCCATGCGCTCCACTGGAGCCCCTGTAATGATCATGCCGTCAAAGGCCTCATCCTTTACATCATCAAAGGTTTTATAAAAATTTCTTAAATGCTCCTCCGGTGTGTGTTTGGATGTGTATGTGCGGGGATGCAAAAGTACGATGTCAACTTGCAGAGGAGAATTCCCTATCAGTCTCAGCAACTGAGTTTCGGTAACGATCTTGGTGGGCATTATATTAAAGATAGCAATTCTCAATGGACGTATATCCTGATGAATCGCCCTTTCCTCAGTCATAACAAAGATATTCTCATTGGTCAGTGTCTCATATGCCGGCAGGTTGTCCGGTATGTTAATTGGCACTATCTTCACAACTCCTTACAGATACTATGCTTATAGATTTACTGTGGTTTAGATTATATCATGCTGGATTTCCGATTGCCAAGAGCAATTCCTATAAATTTACTATGAATTTTAATTGTTCTTTTGTCATTATGTATTTACATCTTATTGTAATTACATCAAATGTAAGATAGAGTACACCGATCCATGAGATTGTTTCATCCATTCTTCCCCGTAAATCACTTATTCCCACATCCCACTTCTCATCTTTCACTTCATCATAGGTACGAATTCCTTTTCCGCTTTGCGCCATTGCCGGTACAGGATGATGATCCCAATGGCTCCAATGGTGGCAAGACCAATCATATCTGCATTTGGCGAAGGGATAAAATTATCGATAACCTGCGGAATACCGTTCCAGAGCCCATGAAGCACCGATACAGTCAGATAGGCATAGATAACTTTATGATTGATATAAAATTTTCCGGCAACACTTTCATTCAACAGGATCCCTGAAAAAATGGCTGTCCAGGTACCATGACCCACCGGCGCAGTGATCCCGCGCAACAGAGTGATCAATACTGTATAGGATAAACTGCCCCCTGTCTGCAGGAAGGCGGAAAAGGCATAACCGGTGCTTTCGAAGGCGGCAAATCCCATTCCTGCCGCCGCGCCGAGAATGATCCCGTCCTTGTAGGAGTTATAGTGCCTGCGCCTTGCTATGATTACTACACCGATGATCTTTGCCAGTTCCTCAATGAGCCCCACAATAAAGGATGAACTGAATGTAAGGGACGTTATAAAGAAGGGTTCAATCAACGCAGCAGTGATGGTGCCGAGGATGCCCCCGTAAATAAAGCATAAAGCGGTAGCAGTCATGCTTACGCTGAATATGCCCCGCCGCTCATAAAAGAACGATACGAAGGAAACCGGCACAAGGAAGTTTCCGACAAAGACCAATGTTGTGA
>Ga0209537_1000339_pt1 | contig 57405 bp, 51 predicted proteins | sample BioPla4DNA1_FD_187698 | JGI IMG/M metagenome (GOLD analysis project Ga0209537, IMG submission 187698) | Biogas fermentation microbial communities from Germany - Plant 4 DNA1 (SPAdes) (version 2) | ecosystem: Engineered > Bioreactor > Anaerobic > Digestate | place: Bielefeld, North... | reverse complement strand
TTTTTCTATTATTTTATTTCGTGTTTTTATTATATCACTAGTATTAAATAAATTCCACTAAAGAAACTTATTACATTCAATTTACTAAGTTTCTAAATTTTATCATATTTATCCTCTATTGTAACCACTTTATTTTCCTCTAAGCTTTTTTGAACATCTATTATTCTTTGGTTTTTCGATCCCCTATATTTTAGGCCCTCTGTCATTTCTTCTTCAATAAATCTTCCATCTACTAAGACATCGATATTATTTAAAAGGTCTTTAAACCCCTTCCTTTTTTCCATGTTTTTTAATATTTCTTCAAAGGTATACCCTGTGTAACTCCATATATTTAAATTATTTTCTTTAAATCTTTTTGCCATATAAGAAAATTCTTCTGCCCTTTCAAAGGGATCCCCACCACTAAAGGTAACTCCCTTAATCATTGGATTACTTAAGGTATCTTTAATAAGTTCTTCTATATCTTTTTCTTCTCCCCCATTAAAATCATGAGTATCTGGATTAAAACACCCCTTGCAGTTATGCCTACAGCCTTGTGAGAAAAATACTCTTCTTATTCCAGGACCATTAACTAAGCTTTCATAGGCTATTCCTGAAAGTCTTATAGTTTTTTTCATATATAGAATCCCCCTTAATTATTCTCCTAAAACTATTTTGTCATTATAGCTTTCTATTATACCCTTCGTTCTATTAAATGATTCTACAACCCTTGTTTTTCCTTCCTCAGTTAGGTATTCTGCATCATTTATAGTGGCAGGTACCACTTCATAAAATAGTCTTCCATCCTTTTCATACCAGTTAACCCAGGTTGGCAGATAAGTTGGATAGTTTACTTTAATTTCATTTGTATTAAGATCTTTTTCTACCTTAACTGAAACTATAACTCCATCTTCTGTATAAGGATTTTGTATTCTTTCTGTTCTTTGGCTTGATAAAAAGTTTCCCATTGAATATACAACAGGTGTTTCAGAAGTCCCATCACTTGATTTTAAAATATCAATAGGTTGAATTGAATGGGGATGAGTTGCAAATATTATATCAACTTTCTCATCAGTTAAAAATTGAGCCATTTTTATTTGTGTTTGGTTTGGCTCTAGTGCATATTCATCTCCCCAATGCATGTAGAATATTACTAGTTCTGCACCTTCTGCCCTCATTTTTTCTATTTGCTCCTTCATATTTTGAAGGTCTGAGTCTAAGGTATCTTCTCTAAAGGTATTCATTAAATCATAAACATCTGTAGGTATTGGTATTCCATTTAAACCTCTAACTCCCCCTTCTGCAGTCATGGTATAACTATAAGAAATAATTCCAACCTTTATTCCTTCTACATCTTTTATAATATATCTATCTTTCGATGTATCTCCCCTGGTTCCAATAAGATCAAAGCCCTTAGATTCTAATAGCTCCCTTGTTCTAAAGAATCCCTTAACATCTCTATCTAAGGAATGATTGTTCATATTATTAACAACATCTATTCCTGCCCACTTCATTGCATCTGTAAGCTCATCTGGTGCATTAAAGGAAGGATAACCTGAGTATCCATAGTTTTCAATTCCCGCTAGGGTTCCCTCCATATTAGCAATAGTTAAATCTGCTTCTTCTAAATATTTTTTTACATATTGAATTGTATTTTTAAAATCATAACTATCAGTTTCAGGGTCATATTGGGTTTCTAGTATTTCCTTATGTATTAAAAAATCTCCTACTGCAGTTATATTGATTTCTTTTATATTTTCACTATTATCTTCTTCTAATTTTACTTCTGCTTCACTACTTATTACTTCAACAAGTTCATCCTCTTCATGTTCCTTAAATAAATCTAAAGTAATAATTTTATTTAATCCAAAGGCACCAAGTCCTATTATGCAAGCTAATAAAACAACTAATTTAAATGTACTTTTCATTAAATCCTTCCTCTCCTTATAAGTACTCCTAGATAAATTTTACATTATGTATACTTCTTTTTAAATAACTTTCTAAAAAAAAGTGGAGGAAGGAGAGTATTGAATAAAATCTACATTTTCAAAGGCTTGTACTTTTTTGCTTTTCTAGACATTAAAAATAAGCTATATTCTAAATATAAAATTTAAAATATAGCTTATTAATACTTAAATTCCAGATTTTCAACACCTTGAAAATCTTCATAACTTATTGTTTTTTACCTGTTACTTGTTTTACTTGCTGTGAACTGAATTAAGTTTTCCTCCAGCTTTAATTACCTTAATATCTTTTTCTGTTAAATTAACATTAACTGTAAAGCTAGATTTCTTAGTTAAATTCTTTATTTCTACTTTTCCTTTTTCTAAGCTTTCGTTTATATCTTCCATAACTAATTCATCTAAAAGATCAAGTCCTTCATAATCAGCTTCATTTTCAAATTCCATTGGAACAATTCCATTGTTAATTAAATTAGCCTTATGAATTCTAGCAAAGGATTTTGCAATTACTGCCTTTACTCCTAAGTATAATGGTGCTAAAGCAGCATGTTCTCTACTTGAACCTTGACCATAATTATTTCCACCAATTATTATCCCACCATTGTTTTCCTTAGCTCTCTTAGGGAATTCCTCATCTACAGTATTAAAGCAATACTCTGCTAAGTAAGGTATATTGGATCTAAATGGTAGTAATTTTGAGTTTGAAGGCATTATATGGTCAGTTGTAATATTGTCCTCAACTTTAATTAATATTTTTCCTTCAATAGATTTTCCTAAAGGCTTATTTACAGGGAAAGGCTTAATGTTAGGTCCTCTAACTACCTCTACTTCTTCCCCATTTTCTGCTGGTGGAATAATCATAGAATCATCTATTAAGAACTTCTCTGGCATTTCTACTGTTAAGTCTACATCTAACTCTCTTGGATCTGTAAGAACTCCATAAATTGCTGAAACTGCAGCTGCTTCTGGGCTTACTAAATAAACCTTAGCTGTTAATGTTCCACTTCTACCATAGAAGTTTCTATTAAATGTTCTTAAGGACACTTCATTAGTTCCAGGCGCTTGCCCCATACCAATACATGGTCCACAGGAATTTTCTAAAATTCTTCCTCCTGCACTTATTATATCTGCTAATGCTCCATTCCTAGCTATCATTTCCATAACTTGTCTTGATCCTGGAGCTATAACTAAACTTACATCTTCATGAACTTTTCTACCCTTTAATATTTTTGCAACCTTCATTAAATCTTCATAAGAAGAGTTTGTACAGCTTCCTATAGCTACTTGATGTACTTTTATTTTACCGATACTTTCAATTTCCTCAACATTATCTGGACTATGAGGTTTTGCCGCTAAAGGCTTAAGCTCATCAAGATTTATTGTTATTTCTTCATCATAAAATGCATCTTCATCTGGCTTAAATTCCACATAATCTTCTTCTCTACCTTGAGCTTTAAAGTATTCTAAAGTTTTTTCATCACTTGGGAATATAGAAGTTGTTGCTCCAAGTTCTGCACCCATATTAGTTATAGTTGCTCTTTGAGGAACTGAAAGATATTTTACTCCTTCACCGCCATATTCAAATACCTTTGAAACTCCACCCTTAACAGTAAGTCTTCTTAATACTTCAAGAATAATATCCTTAGCTGTTACCATAGGTTTTAACTTACCAACTAAGTTTATTTTACATACCTTTGGAGTAGTTATATAATATGGTGAACCTGCCATAGCTAAGGCTACATCTAATCCTCCTGCCCCAATAGCAAGCATTCCAACTCCTCCTGCTGTTGGAGTATGGCTGTCTGAGCCTATTAAGGTTTCTCCTGGCACTGAAAATCTCTCTAGGAATACTTGATGGCATATTCCATTCCCTGGTTTTGAGAAATAAACACCATATTTTGATGCAACTGTTTGAATAAACTTATGATCATCTGCATTTTCAAATCCTTGTTGTAGCATGTTATGGTCTACAAAAGCTACAGATTTTTTAGTTTTTACTCTATCAATTCCCATAGCTTCTAATTGAAGATAGGCCATTGTACCTGTTGAATCTTGTGTTAAAGTTCTATCTATTTTAATTCCTATTTCTTTTCCTGTTTCAATTGTTCCTTCTACTAAGTGACTCTTTAATATTTTATATACTAAATTATCTCCCATCATTAATGCCCCCTTTAGTTTACTTTGCTTTCTTTTTGCATCTTGTAGTCTTTATATATTAGTACTAACTCTTTATCAAATAAGCTTCTCTTTAATCTTACAGATGTTGCCCTTACCATTTCTAAAATTCCATCAGCTTCTTCATCAGTAAGTTCTATATCATATTCCTTAAATTTATTTACTATAGCAGCCTTTCCTGAATGCTTACCAATAATAATTTGTCTTTCTAAACCTACTATTGAAGGATCGAAAGCTTCATAATTTTTTGGATTTTTTATTGCCCCATCAGCATGAATACCTGATTCATGTTTAAACATATTATCTCCAACTATAGCCTTCCATGATGGTAGGAATCTTCCTGAAGCATTTGATACATATTCTGAAATTTCCCTAAACATCTTAGTTTTAATATTACCTTCGTATTTACATACTAGCATAAGAGCCATAAGCACCTCTTCTAAAGCTGCGTTTCCAGCTCTTTCTCCAAGGCCATTTACTGTAACCCCAACATGTGAAGCTCCTGCTTTTATTCCTGCCAATGCATTAGCTGTTGCCATTCCAAAATCATTATGAGTATGCATTTCTATATCAAAGGCTGTCTTATCATATAGATATTTTATATCTTCATATATTTTGAAAGGTTCCATTATACCCACAGTATCACAATATCTAAATCTATCTGCCCCAGCTTCTCTTGCAGTTTTTATAAATTCCACTAAGAATTCCCTATCAGCTCTTGAAGCATCTTCTCCATTTACTGAAACATATAATCCATTCTTTTTGGCAAACTCTACAGTTTTAACCATGTTTTCTAATACCCATTCTCTTGATTTTTTTAACTTATTTTTTATATGGATATCTGAAACTGAAATGGATATTGCAACTGCATCTACACCACAATCTATTGATTCTTCTACGTCTTTTATAACTGCTCTGTTCCAAGCCATAATACTTGAATTTTTAACTCTTTTTACAATTTGTTTAATAGCTTCCTTTTCATCTCCACCCATTGTTGGAATACCTACCTCCAACTGATCAACTCCAAGGTCGCTTAACATTGATGCTATTGCTATTTTCTCTTGATTTGCAAAAACAACTCCTGCTGTTTGCTCCCCGTCTCTAAGTGTTGTGTCTACAATATATATCTCTTTCCCGTCTATTAAATTCTTTACAGACATAACTCCTGCCCCCTTCTATTTATATTATTTTTTTATTACTTATTACTTATTACTTATTACTATTACTTATTAATTCTTTGAATTTTACCCCTATTGTTTTTTATTTTATCACACACACATATGATAGACAAGCAAAAAACACCTAGAGTTTTATAAAAATTGCAAGATTATTTATATTTTATTCAATATTTTTCTAATAGTTCCTTATTTCTTTCAAAACAACAGCACTTTTTGCAGGAATATCAAAAAATATTGCACCAATCATCCTGTAATTCCCAAAAAAAGAAGAAACTCTACAAATTAAGTAAAGTTTCTCCTTTTCTTATCAACATTTAATTACAGCTTACTTATTACCTTTTACTTCTTTCTTCCTATCACACAAATTTATAATTATTTTTCTTAACTTCATTATGAGTAAGTCTATCAGCTCTTTCCTCATACTTTCCTGGACCAAATCTTTCATCTAGAGCTAAGTATCCTGTTACCCTTGATACTCCTTGGATATTTTCACTGCCGCAATTCGTACATTTTCTAGAACTGCTATCTATATAAGTTCCACAATCTTTGCAGTATCTTATGTGGAAATTAACCCCTATATAACTTATATTAGTATTTTTATAAGCATAATTTAATATATCCATAATTATATCTCCTGATGGATAGTCATCAACCTCTATATAGCTTATGTGTCCAGCATTACATAATTTGTGATAAGGGGCTTCTATATCTATTTTTTCTTTTATTGATATTGGAAAGCTGACTGGAATATGATAACTATTAGTATAGTAATCCTTATCTGTTACCCCCTTTATCATTCCAAAAACATTTTTATCCTTTGCTATAAATTTACCTGAAAGACCTTCTGCAGGTGTTGCATAGCAGCTCCAATTTAGCTTAGTTTCATTTTTAGCCTTATCTATAAAACTTCTTATATGAGATATAATTTCAAATCCAAGTTCCCTAGAATCAGCATTTTCCCCATGATGATGACCAGTTAATGCAACAAGGGTTTCTGCAAGTCCTATAAAACCTATTCCCCATGTTCCTTGCTTTAATATAGGTTCAATTGAGTCTTCTTTGGATAATCCTTCTCCTCCCCTTAATAGGCCTTGACCAGCTACAAAAGGTAGGTCCTTAACCTTTAATTTCTTTAATACACCATATCTATGAAGTAGGGCTTCCTTAGCTAATTCCAATCTTTCATCCAGTATTCTATAGAATTCTTTAATATCACCCTTTGCTTGAATTCCTATTCTTGGCAGGTTAATAGTTGCAGGAGCTATATTCCCCCTACCTTCACAACCTGGCTCACCGTTTATATTGCTCATAACATAACTTCTACATCCCATAGTTGCAGGTAAATATCCCTTATCATAGTATTCCTTGTTGAAGTCTGCATCTATATTCATAAATGTAGGGTTCATTCTCTTAGCTGCTACTCTAGCGGCTAATTTAAATAAATAATGATATTTATCTGAAGGCTCCCTATTAACTCCTTCTTTTACTCTAAAGATTATGTTAGGGAATATTGGCTGTTCTCCTTTTCCAAGTCCCTTTTCATATTCAAGGAGGAATATTTCACATACTAATGCTGCATCATCTGAATCTGGTATTCCTAAATTTACTGAGCTAAAGGGTACTTGTGAGCCTGCCCTTGAATGCATTGTATTTAAGTTATATACTATCCCTTGCATTGCTTGATGAACTCTTTGTCTTAGTTTCTTCTCTACTATCTCTTCAATATTTTCTTTATTCAAGCCAAGTTCCTCAAACTCTTTTCTTATTTCTTTTCTTGTAGGTTCTATAAACTTTCCTAAATCATTATCAAAATTAGGATGGGATTGCCCTCCAAACATATCATTTTGAGTTGATTGAAGTAAAATACAAGACAATTCTGCTGCTGATTCTATTCTTTTAGGTGGATTAATGGTTCCATAACCAGTATTAAAACCCCTTTGTAATACCTCTCCCGTTGGTATATGTAAGCAATTTATCGTAAGGTTATAGCTATCTAAATCATGATAGTATAAGTCTCCATTTTCATGGGCCTTTGCTAAATGTTTGGGCATGGCAGCTAAATTATGCCACTTGTTAGATTCAGAAGCAATTCTTAAAAGCTTTGAACTAAAGTTATTGCCAACATTTGCATTATCTCTATCTGTTTCTACCCCAATTTTCTCAATTGCTCTCATTAAGTCAGATTTTATTTCCCTTATTTTTGTTCTTTCTTTTCTGTAGTTTGAATAAATTTTTTGTATATCATTATAACCACTTTTTAGTAATGCCTTTTCTATTAAATTTTGAATTTCTTCCACTGTTATCTTAGTTTTTTCAGTTTGCTCTATATAGGATAGAACCTTTCCTACTACTTCTAATAATTCACTTTCTTTTAAATTTGAGCTAATATCATCAGCAGCCCTCTTAATTGCCCTTGATATCTTTACAGAGTCAAAGGGAACCTCTCTACCATCTCTCTTTACTACATATAGCATTAACCATTCCTCCATTACACAATATATTGTATTATCGATAGTATTTATTATACTCTTTAAAAATATTCATATCAAATACAAATTGGGTAAGATTTTCATAGATTACATATAAATACAGGGTATTTTTAACCTCTATTTGGTTTTTTTAATAATATTTGAAATTGACAAGATTTTTTTCTTCCTATAGAACTCCATCACTATTGATATACTTATCTGTTATGATATAATTGTTTTAATTAATGTATAGGTTTAAATTTATATCCGAGGAGGAGGATTATGCAAAAAATAGCACTATTAGTTGATAGCGCCTGTGATCTATCTCTTAAGGAAATGGAAGAAAATAATATTAAATTACTTCCATTAAGAATTTCCTATTCAATTGGGGAATATAAGGATATATTGGAGATATCAGCAGATGAAGTTTATTCAAACTTAAACAAGGAAATCCCAAAAACTTCTTTACCTAGCCCTGAAGAGACTGAAGAAGTTTTAAATTCTTTAGAAAGGGAAGGATATACTCATGTTATAGCTATAACTTTATCTAGTGGGTTGTCTGGAACTAATAATTCTATTAGATTATTATTAGAAGATCACCCAAAGCTAACTTCTTATGTTTTTGATACAAAAATTTTAGCAATGCCAGAAGGCATAGTTGCCTTAGAAACTGCTAAGTTAATCAAAGAAGGAAAAAGCTTTGAGGAAATTATTAAGGAAATTCCTATCATAAGAAAAAGAATAACAGGTTACTTTACTCTTAATACCTTAGATTACCTTATTAAGGGTGGAAGAATAGGAAAAGTATCTGGAATGATTGGACAAATGTTAAATATAAAACCTATTATCACTGTAGATGAAAATGGGGTATATTATTCTGTTTGTAAGGCTAGAGGAAGAAAACAGTCTATTTCAAAATTAACAAATATACTTAAGGAAGAACTAGAAAAGGGCAAATGTAAAGTTTGGGTTCTTCACGGGGGAGCCCTTGAAGAAGCTAAAAAGTTTATGGAATCAATAAGAAGCCTTAAAAATATTCTTGATTTAAACATATCTCAAATAAGCCCAGCTTTAGGTGTACATGCAGGTCCTGGCTTACTTGGATTGGCAATACAAAAAATAAAATAATTATATTTTTGTATTTTAATAATTTTTTTGCACAAAATAACACTGATAAAATATTAGGTGGTGTTATTTTGAAGGGAAAAATTATTGATTACGATTATTTTGAAGCATCTATTGCTTTAGAAGATGATACTATAATTAAGGTCCCATTTACTAGGGTTAGTGATTATTTAGGTATAGGATCTACAGTAAGTATTAATACAAGCGAATTAAATTACAGCACTAGTAATAGACCTAAAATATATCATAATAATGTCACTGACTTTATTTAAGTTAGGCCTTATATAAAAAGATAATATTTAAACTAATTATAAAAGCAAAAAAGTGGATTTTATTAATCCACTTTTGCTTTTATAATATATTATTCAACTTCTATTGCATCTACAGGGCAGCTTTCTTCTGCTTCCTTTGCGGCATCTTCTAAACCTTGAGGAACTTCATCTACCATTACATGAGCTTTTCCGTCATCCCCCATTTCAAAAACATCTTCACATATTGTAGGACATAATCCGCATCCAATACATGTATCTTGATCTACTTTAGCTATCATAATATTTCACCCTTTCTTTTATAAAATCCAATAATATTATTCCCTGATTTTTATTTTTTATATGTAATATATTAATATAGCGCCTCGAAAATTAAAGAATATAAATCATTATCTTTAACATATTCCTCAGCTTTCCCCTCTTCAAGAGCTTCTGTTAAATCTAAATTAATAGGCAATTCTCCAAGTAATGGTACACCTAAATAAACTGAGTGTTCTTCAGCAGATTTTTTGCTAAAGACTCTAATTTTAGTGTCGCAGCCAGGACAATTTATGTAAGACATATTTTCTATAACTCCTCTTATTGGAACATTCATCTTCTGTGCCATATTTACTACTTTTTTAACTATCATTGAAACCATATCTTGAGGAGTAGAAACTACAATAAGTTCATCTATAGGGAAGCTTTGCATTACCGTTAAAGTTATATCTGATGTTCCTGGAGGCATATCTATTAATAAGTAATCCAATTCACCCCACTTAGTATCTGTAAATAATTGTGTTAATACACTTGTTACTACCGGGCCCCTCCAAATTACTGGTTCATCTTCCTTAGGCATCATAAGATTCATTGACATTATCTTTATATTGCCTTCAGATTCAACAGGATTATACTTAAAGTTATCTTGATCAATTTGTTCAATTCCTGCTCTTTTTCCATTTACTCCAAAGAACCTTGGCATTGATGGCCCTGTAATATCTGCATCTAGCACACCAACCTTATACCCCTTTTTGCTTAGGGTACTAGCTAATATTCCAGTAACTGTTGACTTTCCAACTCCACCTTTACCACTAATTATTCCTATTGTATTTTTTATTTGCCCATACTTAGGCATTGTTTTTCCAAAATGCTTGGGATTAGGTTTACCCTTCCCTGCAAATGTTAAATTACTTGCCATATTTACTTCCTCCTACCACTTGTTCTTTACATCCTTAGGAACTTCCTTTTCTCCATATACATTGTAATCCCATTCCTTAAATTCGTATTCCCCAATTACATAGTAGTTAAGTCCAGATTTATCTATCTTATTTTCAACCTTTATATTGCTCTTATAAATAGTTGTACTATGTCCCCTATTTTTTATACTTATTACAACATCAAAGTCACTTGTATTATTACCTACTAATTCTATATTTGAAACGACAGCTTTAGCATCACTTATAAATTCCTCTAAATCAGTTGATAATATATATTTTAGACAGTCTATATCTTGAAATATATCTATTCCTACCTTTTTACCTTCTAATTGTTCTTTATTTAATTTAATTACATCTAAAATAGCATTGTAATATATATATTCAAAATCTCTTGGTTTTCTTATAATAGAAAGGTTTTGCATTATTGCCTCATCTAATCTTTTGGGCATTGTAAAGGCCATTTCATCATTATAAAAATTCCCATTATACTCACCAACAATATAATTATATTCTTCTACCCTATCTCCCACTTTTATTTGAAATATATAATCTGGCTCTAAATCTGATTTGGTTTCACTAGTTTCAGCTTTTGATAATAGATCTGCCATATTATTTATTGCTTCTTTATCAGTCATTAAAAACTTAAAGGATTTATCTCTAACATTTTGAATACTTATAAGTTCTACATTACTATTTTTTAAGTATTCAAAGTAATTATCCTCTTTTACTCCACAGGATTTTAAATTAACGGATAACATTATTAACATTATAGTGACCATTATCTTTATTGCCTTTTTCAATTATATCTTTCCCCTTTACTAAAAAGTTAATGTATATAGAATAAATATAGTTAGGATAAGCATTAGCTTTTCCTAACTATAAATAAATTATAATACTTTACTTCTTTTATAGCAAACTTAATATCTCCCTATTGAAAGCTATTTGATATCTTATCAAATACCACCTTCATGCTATTTTTTATCTTTCCTTTTTGGTAAGAATATTTAACAACTAAAACTTTTCCCTCTGAGTACTGCTTAATATAATACTTATTTATATAGTTATCTCTATTAACCTCAACTATATTCCAATCTTCATTAGAATTCCTAAATATTTCTCCATAATCCTCATTAAGCACAAAGTTAATAGATTCTTCTAAATCCCTCTCTAAAATAAAAACTTCACCTTCTATATTTTTATTATCACTAAAATCAACATCTAATTCCTTATTAGAATTAGGATGATTTTCTTTAATAACCCAATCCTCCGGCAATAAAATTTTATAATTTCCCTCTCCCAATAAGTAGTAATTAAACTTTTCTATATTATTATTGGAAATTGCAACTTCTTTTATATCCTCAATAAATAAATTTTTCATACCTAGGATAGTAAGCATAAGAAATGATAGAAGGGACATTAAATAAATTATCTTTTTATTCACTTATATACTCATTAGGATTCTAAGTACATTTTTTATTATTGTTCCATAGGAACAACAACTATTGAATTTCTAAAATCATAGAACATTAGCCAATATCCCATTCCATCCCTTTGTTTATCCTTAGCCCAAGTTACAAATCCTGTTTTTCCTTCGTATGGCTGATCTTCTATATTTTTTCCTCCTGGTATTCCGTAAACAATGTACTTTAGGTTTCCATCCCTATCACATTTATATCCTAATAAAAATCTTCCATGTTTTCTTATATAAGGATAGTAATTTAGCATTGGATAATAAGCCACTGTATATCTATTATAGTTTGACATATTACAAAGATCATTTAAATCACTTACAGGAACTTCATACCACTTGCAATATTTTATTTCTCTAGGACCATCCTTAATTGCTTCAAATCCTCTTGCAATTGTTTCAAAGTATTCTCCAACACTTCCTCTGATTTTGAAACTGTTAGATAACTCTTCTATTTGATTTTCATATTCATCAAATTTACTTCTAGTCTTTCCAGTAGCAGCTATTCTTGACCTATTCCTTGTGCTCAAATAATCATTGTCTTCATTTGGCCCTACATCATCAAAAGGATTAGCCTCATATTCCTTACTACGTTTATTATAGAAAGGAGTATCCATGTTTTCTACTGAAGCAAATGGATTTTCGTAATTATCACTATTAAATGGATTATCCCCATCTGTTTCTAGCCTATGATTATATCCATATGGCATAGGCATCTGTCCACCTTGAATATTAAAATTTGGTGCCGAATTCATATTAGTCATGCCAGGTCCTGGCGCTGGCGCTGCCCCTGCATGTGTTGTGCCAAAAGGAGCTGTTTCCATCATATCAACCATAGTTCCATATGGTATGCATACTGTATCTGCAACTCCATCCTGATTTGTATCAACTACTGTTCCTCCAATGCTGCTAATAAATTCATTAACCCCTGTTGGCGTTGTGCCTGTCGGTACTGTACCTGTTGGTGTTGTTCCAGTTGGTGTTGTTCCAGTCGGTACTACACCTGTTGGTGTTGTTTCTCTCGGAGTAGTCGTAATTGTAGTAGATTTCGCTTCAGTACTAATATTATTAGTAGGCTTATCTTTGTTTGGAAGATTTACTTCTTTTCTGTCTTCTGAATCCTTTATAGTAGCTTTACTAACTGATAAAGGTTTTCCTTCTGAAGCCTTATCTTCCTCTCTTTTTTTATCCTTCTTTTTCTTACTGTCCTTTTTCTTGTATTCCATTTTTGATTTTCCACAAGAATCTTTTTCAATCTTATAATTTTTCCAGTTATCCTTTGGTTCTTCCCCGTTAATAAATCCGCACATAATAATTATAGGAATATCATCCTTCATCTTTGCTACTGCAACACCAGATATTTTATCGTAGGATAGTCCAATTCCTCCTATATCATCTATTAAGTATTCCTTTGTTAACTCTGCCTTTCCCCCATCTGATACCATAATATTACCCAAGTCTAATATTTTTTTATTATCCTTCTTGTTGCAAATAGCCAAAGCATGATAATCATTACTGTCGCTTCTTAGATTTTGAGCATAGAAGGTAATTTTACATTTATCTCCTTTTGCTTCAATCTTTGAATATCCTGATAAGGTTTTGTCATTAGAACTAGAGTATCCTCTCTCATCTTCTTGTAAAATTATAAAATTTCTATACAATTTATTTAACTGCGACAAACCTTTAGAACCTCCATATTAGATTAATTCTTTACATTATATGCATATTACCTTTAAATATGTTAAAAATAAAACTCGTGAGAATTCTTGCTTTTATAACAAAATTCTCACGAGCAAAACTACATTTCTTCATTAATTCTATCTGCTAATGCAGCAAATTCTTGAATAGTTAGGGTTTCTCCTCTTCTTTTTGGATCTATATTGGCCCTTTCGAAGGCTAATTCAAGTTTTTCCTTGCTTAAGCCAATATTTTTAACTCCGTTCCATAGGGTTTTCCTTCTCATATTGAAGGAGTTTCTTATTATATCAAAAAATAGTTTTTCATTTTGAACCTTTACTCTTGGTTCTTTTAATCTTTCTAATTTTATTACGATAGAGTCAACCTTTGGTCTAGGTATAAAGCATTGTGGCGGAACCTTTCTTATTATTTCCGTGTTGCAGTAGTATTGAACTAAAAGTGATAAGGATCCGTAATCTTTATTGCCAGGCTTTGCATTCATTCTTTCTGCAACTTCCTTTTGAATCATTATAGTTAAGGATTGAAATTTATGTTTATCCTTTAATAATTTAACTATAATTGGTGTTGTTACGTAATAGGGCAAATTAGCAACTAATTTAACCTTTTCTTCATCACCGATTATTTCATCAAAGTTAACCTTTAATGCATCCTTATGTATTAATTCAAATTTTGGGTTATTTCCAATCTCCTTTTGTAATATTGGAATTAATTTATCATCAAGTTCTATTGCAACTACTCTTTTAGCCTTATTTAAAAGCTGTGCTGTTAGTGTTCCTACGCCAGGTCCTATTTCTATTACCAAATCTTCCTCAGAAACTTCTGCACCATTTACTATATCTCTTGGTACAGAGTCATCAATTAGAAAATTTTGCCCTAAGCTTTTTGTAAATTTAAAATTATACTTTTTTACTAATTCTGCAGTTTTTATATCCTGTAAATCCATTAGTTCTTCTCTCCTAAGCTTTTTTCTATTTTATTAATTGCTGAAATAAATTCTTCTCTGTCTATGGAGTATTTATTTAATCTATTAAGAATTTGATTGGCATTTCCATATCCTATCCCTAGCTCTTTTCCTAACATTATTCTTCTCTTTTTTGAATCATTATATCCTGTTAGCTTAAAATTAAACATATCTTCTGATTTGTATATTTCCTTATATTCCTCCTCCGATACCCTAGCTCTATTTAAAGCCTCTATTATTACTTCTGGCTTTGCGTTTTCAACACCAATATCATCACCCTTTATTCCATCTTCCTGAGCTATATATGCATGCTTTATTCCCTTTACTCGCTTAGATATAATATTCCTTATTTTTTCCCCAGCAAAATCTGGATCAGTTAATACAATAACTCCCTTTCTCTTTTGAGCATCTTTTATTCTTTCTATAACCTTAGCATTTATTCCAAAACCACCAACTGCTATAACTTCAGCGTCAACTGCCTGCTTAACAGCTGTGATATCGTCTCTACCTTCAACTACTATAACTTCCTTAATCAAATTTTTACTTCCTTTCCTAATAGGGTTACAAATGATAGCCTTCTTAGTTATATAACATCTGTTATCTATTAATTTATCTTTATATATTTATATTGTCAAACAAAAAGCGGATATATATAAAGTCAACGTAAACTTATATATATCCACTTGAAAGATAAAGAAATAAAATCACAAAATAAAGAGTACTCCTTCGAGTACTCCTTATTTATTACCATTCGCCTGGATAAGCTAAGATGTAAACTGGAACGTCATATCTTCTTCCCCAATTATATATGGCTTCTTCATTAGAATTTACATAAACATCTATAATGTTTCCAATTATGGCTCCACCAGTATCTGCAGCTATAGCTTTACCATATCCCTCAACATAAACCAAACTGCCCAGTGGTATAACTCTTGGATCCACTGATATAGTACTTATTCCATTTGGATCCCTAACAGGTGTAGTTCCTGTTGCAGTAATACCTCCACCACTATAAGCAGTTGCTTCAACATATAGTACGCTCTTATAATCTAATAACTGCCCATTTCTACTTGCGATAGTTTTTCTTGTTCCTTGAACAACTACCTTATTAACTGGTTCTGATACGACTCTTGAACTTTTTAAAGTTCTTGAAACTTCCTTGCCATTTTTATAAACAACTTCATAGGCAACTTCTTTTTCTCCAGAAACACCTTCTTGTATTATTTCTTCTATACCGCTATCTAGACTTGAGTCTTCTTCTACAATAACATCAAAGCCTATTGTTTCTTTTGCTAGTTCTTCTTTTACTTCAACTTTTACAAGGTCAATATTTAAATTCTTTGTAATTTGTGAATCTAATGATGGACTTATTTCATCTACTCCTTCATTAAATTCTATACCTTGTGATTTAAGCTGTTCTTTTTCTGCTGCTAGCATTTCTGATATTGTATTTTCTGCTGTATTTATCTCTAATTGTTTATTTCCTACAGTAAGTTTTACTGAAACAGCGCGTTTAATAGATATTGTATCTCCTTCAGACACTCTATCTTCTAAAGATGGTTGTACTTTGTCCTTTGGGCCAACTTCTACACCCATTGTTTCCAACACATCTTTAACAGTCCCCTTGTATGTCACAAATGTTTCTTCTCTATCGTCTATCTTTAATGTTATAGTCTTTCTCATGTTTACGAACGTCGCTGATGCAATTATAGCTAATACCATAATTGCCATCAATATCTTAGCCTTTGGACTTTTAGCAAAATCAGCGATTTGGTATTTTTTTGAATTTACCATCTACTTTACCTCCTTTGGCAAGAGCGTCTTTAGAATTATAATTTAAATAATTATTTTTGTCAAATTTTACACCCTTGCTTATTTCAACTGCCATAAAATGCATAATATGCATACTCTAAAATTTATATATGATAGCTTTTGCAGTTATCTTATTACAAAGTAGATTCATTACTTTAATTTATACATTACACAAAAATAATATTACTTTTTTTTCCAAGGGGTATTTTATATTGTACTTTATATATTTCTATTAATCAACCTTTTAAAATTATCATTTACAGCTATATTAAATTCTATCGGGTCAATTTCTCTTATTGAAGCAATTCTTTCTATTATATATCGGATATAATCTGATTTATTCCTCTTTCCTCTATTTGGCTCTGGGGCCATGTATGGGCAATCTGTTTCAACTAGTATTCTATCTAAAGGAATATTACTTACAACTTCTACAAGTTTTTTGGCATTTTTAAATGTTACTACACCTCCAACTCCTATGTAATAACCTAATTTTATACATTCATTTGCAAATTCCTTACTTCCAGAAAAACAGTGAACTATTCCTTTAACCTTAGGAAATTCTTTTATGATTTCCAATGTATCTTGATGGGCATCTCTATCATGAATAACTACTGGCATATTAAATTCTTCTGCTAACTTCATATATTCTCTAAATACCTTTTTTTGAACTTCTTTTTCAGGGTTTTCATCCCAATAATAGTCTAAACCTATTTCTCCAATAGCAATAATTTTTTTATTACTTTTTATTAATTCTATAATTTCATTTTTAACTTCTAAATTATGCTCATCAGCATTTTCAGGATGAATACCTAAAGCTCCATATATAAAATCATTTTCTTTAGTTAGCTTATTTGTTATTTCTATACTCTTATAACTTGATGCGCAATTTAGTATCCCAATTACACCATTTTCTTTTAGTTCTTTGAATACTTTCTCTCTATCTTCATCAAAGGCCTCATCATCATAATGAGCATGAGTATCAAATATTTTATAATTATTCTCCATTTATCCAAACTCCATTTCATTATTATTTATTGACACTTTTTCCCGTTTTTAAACATAATTTGAAATATATATTTTAGTAGATTGTGAATTGTAAAAAAAGAAGATTGTTGGCAATCTTCTTTTTTTACAATAACTTTTTATATTCTACCTAAGTTTCCAATATTGTCAGCATGATCTCCTATTCTCTCTAGGTTACTTATTAAATCTAAGAATACTACACTAGAATCTGCTGAGCAACTTTTTTCATGTAATCTTTTAATATTATTTTGTCTAAACTCATCTTTGAACTTATTTATTTCTTTTTCTATTTCTTTTAATCTTTTAATACTATTTGCATTATTATTACCATAACTATCTACAGATAATTCTATAGCCTCTAATGTTTTTTCAAAAATTAATCCTAATTCTTTTTTTGCTTCCTTACCAAGATGAACGTTGTTTTTCATCTTTTCAGCGGCTAAATCTGCTATATTTTCTGCATGATCTCCAATTCTTTCAATATCATTTATAACATGGTATGTTGAGCTGAATAACTTTAAATCTTCCTCTGGTAATTCAAGTTGTGAAAGTTCTACTAGATAATCTGTAATTTCTCTTTCTATTATATTTATAGTATTTTCATTATTATAAACCTTATTAATTGCCTCTGGATCATTTTCCATAAATGCCTTCATTGCTAAGGATACATTTTCTTTTGCCTTATTAGCCATTCTTATTGTTTCCTTTATAACTTGTCCGTTTGCAACTACTGGTGTTTCTAATAATCTCTTATCTAGATAAATTGCACCTTGCTTGTCGATTTCTCCATTGCCTGGAAGGATAAGATTAGCTAACTTAACTAAATAACCTGATAATGGTAACAATATAAGTGTAACTGTTATATTAAAAATAGTATGAGCATTAGCAACTTGTCTTGGAACATCTAAAGATGTTGATTCTACTAAACCTATAAAAGGATCTATAAAAGGGAAGAAAATAATTGACCCCATCACATTAAAGAATAAATGTATAATTGCTGCCTTCTTTGCAGTTCTATTAGCACCAAGGGATGATAATAAAGCTGTGACACAAGTACCAATATTACATCCTAAAATTACAGGAAGTGCTAAACGCATATCTATTTGTCCTGTTGTGGCTAGCGCAACTAAAATACCTGTTGTAGCAGATGAACTTTGAACTATAGCTGTTAATCCAAGACCTGTTAATAAACCTAATATTCTATTATCTGATACTACTAATATAAATTCCTTAAACCAATCTGATTTTGCAATCGGACTCATAGAGCTCCCCATTAAATCCATTCCCATAAATAGGATACCAAATCCAACGGCTATACTTGCAAAATCTCTTGCTTTTTTAGTTTTAGCCATAAGCATCAATATTGCTCCAATACCTATAACTAATGGTGCTATGGCATCTAAATCAAAAGCAACCATTTGAGCTGTAATTGTTGTACCAATATTAGCTCCCATTATAACTCCTGCGGCTTGAGCTAGATTCATTAAACCTGCATTTACGAAACTTACTACCATAACAGTAGTTGCACTTGAACTTTGAATTATACAAGTCACAGCAGCTCCAACTAAAACTCCTATGTACTTATTGCTTGTTAACTTTTCTAAAATGGATTTTAATTTGTCTCCTGCTGCATTTTCTAATCCATCACCCATAAGTTTCATTCCGTAAAGAAATAAGCCTAATCCCCCAATTAAGCCTGTAAAAATAGAAAACATGTCCATGTTTATTCTCCTTTTATTAAGTTATTTTTTATATTTACCAAAATTACTATACAATTTATTCTTAGTAATTGTAAATAATTTTTAACTACTTTTAACTTACTTTTAACATAGGAATTTGGCCTTACTGCTTTTATTAATAATTTATTTCGTTTTTTGACACAATTTTGTCATATTCTTAATGTAATATATAAGATGTAAAGTAGTTAAAGCATTATTATTTACCCCTAAAACCATCTAATGGTCCCTAGATTAAATAAATTCTTCCCCAAATTTATTTAATCTAGGGTTTTTCCTTTTCTTAATTTTTTTCTTCTTTTAGCCTCTTAGTTTCATCACTTATAATCTTCTTATCTAATTTTTTAAATAAATTTTCTAAATTAGAAATCTCGCCATTTTTCTTTTCAATACAACTCCATATATTTTCTTCAATATCCAGGGCCCCCCTAATAACTTCTGCTGTTTTAGGCATAAATGGTTCAAGAAGATTTGATAAATTTGCAATTACTTGAAGGGCTTCATATATTCCTTCTCTATATTTACTTTCTTCTTTCTCATCTAATTCATTTAGTTTTTTATTATATTTTTTTATTAAAGACATTATTTCAATTAGGCTGCTTTTAAATTTCCCCTCTTCTATCTTATCTCCTATATTAAAATAAGTATTTAAAATTTCGTTTTTAACTTCCTTTGTTAAAGTACCCTTAGGAACTTTTGAATTAAACTTTTCTATAACTATTCCTATAGTTTTAGTTATATAGTTATTTAATAAATTCACCAAATCTCTATTAATTGTATTTACAAAATCTCTCCATGTAAAATCTGTATCTTTTGTTTCTGGAGAATTTAAAAGCATATAGTATCTAAATTCATCTATATTATAGTTTTCTATTATATAGTCAGCCCAAAGAGCCCAATTTTTTACTGATGAAAAGTTCTTTCCTTCTAATTTTATATATTCACTGGAGATAACGTGTAAATTGGGATTTTTTATTCCAAGGCCTGCTAGTATGGCTGGAAAAATAACTGTATGGAAGGGAATATTATCTTTTCCATGAACAAAATAAACTCTTGAATCTTCTCCTTCCCAATAATCTTTCCAATCTTCTCCTCTTTCCTCTAAGACCCTCATACTAGCTGTTAGATAACCCATAACAGCCTCTATCCAAACGTAAATCTTTTTATCTTCATATCCATCTAAAGGAACATCTACACCCCAATTAAAATCTCTTGTTACAGCCTTATCTCTTAATCCTTCATCTAAATACCTCTTTACTATTGCCTGGGCATTATCTCTCCATCCTCTTTGTCTTATTAATAATCTTCTTACATCTTTCTCGAACCTAGACAAGGTAAAGAATAGATGCTTTGTGGATTTAGTCATAGTTTCATTTCCACAAATTTTACACTTTCTATTTAAAAGTTCTTCATAATCTATTACTTCTAAACAATTTTCGCATTGTTCATCTACTACTGTAGAATTACAATGAGGGCACTGCCCCTCTACATATCTATCTGATAAAAATTCATTGCAGTTTTCGCAGAAAATTTGCTCAACTTCCTTTTCATATATATAACCCTTGTTATAAAGTTCTAATACAAATTTCTTTACCTTATTAGCATGATAGGCATTATGTGTTTTATCAAATACATCAAAAGAAAACCCCAATCCCTTAAAACACTTTTTAAATTCCTCATGATATTTATTAACAGTTTCTAAAGGTGTTATTCCTTCTTCCTTAGCTCTCATAGTTACAGGAGTACCATGGCAGTCAGTTCCTGATAAAAATATTACCTCATCTCCCATAAGTCTATGATATCTCGCAATAACATCCCCCGGCAGCCAAACAGCTATCCTTCCTAAGTGTAAAGGCCCATTTGCATAAGGCCATGCATTTCCTACTATTACGTTCATAATCCCCCTCCTTGTCAATTGTCAGTTTTCAGTTAACAGTTTTCAGTTAAGGAAATAATTCAGCTCTGCTAAATTATAATTTTTTATATTCTAGAAACTACGAGGCAGTTTCATCCTTAATCGTTAACTGCTAATTGCTAATTTACTTCTTACCTTTTACCTATTGCTTATTATCTATTACTTTTTATCTTTTACCTCTTACTTCTTACTTCCTACCTCTTACCTGGCACTTGCCACTTGCTACTTGAAAATTGAAAGTTGAAAACTGTCATTCTGCTCCAAACTGAATCTACGCTACTTTTGTATCCCTAACAGGTCATCAACTCTGTCCTGCATATATCTATAGGAATCATTAATTCCCTCATTGTAAAACTCAACTGCTAACTTATCCATAAAGAAATCTAAAACTATACCAGCAGCTAAATCTCCTATTTCTTCATCTCTTTCTTCATAAAAAAATGTTTTTATCTCATTAATTAAATCTTCCCTTTTTTCCCTGGAAATATTAAATTTCTTCTTTTTCATCTTATTTATTCCTTTCTTTTAACAAAAAGAGGCTGTCAAAAAATAAAATATTCTATAACAACCCCACCTTATTAATTGCAATTGTTGAAATAATTCAGTTTCACTGAATTATAAATATTAATAATAGAAAGAAAGATTTTCAGCTCGCTGAAAATCCTCCTTAATTATGCATTTTGAATTGTGAGATTTATCTCACCACGCTTCCTGTTGGTAATTCACCAGGATCTACAACTTTTAGAATGCTATCATCATCTGTTGCAGCTGTAAGGATCATTCCTTGGGATAATTCTCCTCTTAATTTTACCGGTTTTAAATTAGCAACTAGCACTACATTTTTACCAACTAATTCTTCTGGCTTATAATATTGAGAAATTCCAGACACCACTTGTCTTTCTTCTCCATTTAAGTCTACTGTTAATTTTAAAAGTTTCTTTGCTTTCTTTATAGGTTCACAAGCTAAAACTTTAACTACCCTTAAATCTATTTTTTCAAAATCTTCGATAGTTATTTCCTCTTTTATTGGAGTTACTTCTCTTTTTTCTGGTTTATTTTTAGCTAATTGGGCTTCTCTTAAAGCTTCTAATTCAGCTAATTTTTTATCTACATCTATTCTTGGGAATAAGGCATCTCCCTTTTTAACTTCTGTTCCAACAACTGTTCCGTTAAATTCATTTAATGATTCAAAAGTTGTATTACTAATGTTTAATTGAGCATTTATCTTTTCACTTGTTTCAGGTAAGAATGCTGATAATAATACTGATGAAAATCTTAAACTTTCAGCTAAGTTATATAAAACTGTTCCTAATCTGCCTTTCTTAGCTTCATCCTTTGCTAATATCCAAGGAGTTGTTTCGTCTATATACTTATTAGCTCTTCCTATTAAATCAAAAATAATTTCTAAAGCTTCTGGTATTCTTAATTCATCAATTGCCTTAGTAACTTTTCCTGGAGTCTCTAAAGCTAAGTTTATTAATTCATCATCAATTGCTTCCTTTTCAGTATTTGCAGGAACTTCTCCTTCAAAATATTTTTCAATCATTGCTACTGTTCTTGAAAGCAGGTTTCCTAAGTCATTACATAAGTCTGAATTTATTTTCTTTATAAATATTTCGTTATTAAATAATCCATCTGATCCAAACGGTATTTCTCTTAATAGATAGTATCTAACTGCATCTACTCCAAAATGCTCAACTAAGGCTACTGGATCTACAACATTACCCTTAGATTTTGACATTTTACCTCCATCTACAAGTAGCCATCCATGACCAAATACTTGTTTTGGAAGTGGTACTCCTAAAGCCATTAGCATAATAGGCCAATATATAGTATGGAACCTTAAAATATCCTTACCTATTAAGTGAACATCTGCTGGCCAGTACTTTTTAAGTAAATCTTGATTTTCACTTCCATAACCAAGGGCAGTAATATAGTTTGATAAAGCATCTAACCACACATATACAACATGACCTTCATCGAAAGTTACAGGAATTCCCCAGTCAAAGCTAGTTCTTGATACACAAAGGTCTTGAAGTCCTGGTCTTAAGAAGTTATTAAGCATTTCATTTTTTCTTGATTCTGGTTGTATAAATTCTGGATGAGTTTCTATATGCTCAATTAATCTATCTGCATATTTACTCATTTTAAAGAAGTAGGCTTCTTCTTTTGATTTTTCTACTGGTCTTCCACAGTCTGGGCAATTGCCATCTAACAATTGAGACTCTGTCCAGAAGGATTCACAAGGTGTACAGTACATTCCTTCATAGGATGATTTATATATATCTCCTTGGTCATATAATTTTTTAAATATATCTTGAACAGCCTTAATATGATAATCATCAGTTGTTCTAATAAACTTATCATAGCTTATATTCATAAGCTTCCATAGCTCTCTTATTCCTGCTACTACTTCATCTACATGTTCCTTTGGTGTTACACCCTTTTCTTCTGCTATTCTTTGTATTTTTTGTCCATGCTCATCTGTTCCTGTTAAGAACATTACATCATATCCAGTTAATCTCTTATATCTTGCTAAAGCATCAGCTGCTACTGTTGTATAAGTATTTCCAATATGAAGTTTTGTTGATGGGTAATAAATTGGCGTAGTTATGTAATATGTCTTTTTACACATACTCTCTTCCTCCTAATTATTTTATTTAAAATAATATCTTGCAATATAAAAAAGCCCCTATATGGGTATAAACCCACATAGAGACGTATTACACGTGTTACCACTCTATTTCGCATTTATCTCACGATAAATACCTCAGTAAGTGAAATCTTCACTTTGCAATGTAACGGTTGCTCCCGTATCCTCCTTACAATTTTGCTCAGAGAATATGCTCCAAGGCCATCTTCATGAAAATCTTAGTTGCTAGCTTTCACCTTACCTAGCTCTCTTTAAACCTCAACCTTCATTACTCTTCTTTTCATCGCATTTAATATTATGATAGGGTAAATTGAAGTTACTGTCAACATTTTAATATTTACTTTAATTTAAACTTCTTTATTATTATATTTTCTATTATAACCCTTGCCATAACAACTAAAAGAAGGGTTAATCCCAATAAGGGAGCTAGTGCCTCTTCTCCAAAAATAAAAGCACCTAATGTATTTAACACTAATAGAAAGCTTCCAATTGCTCCATATATTTTTGAAGCAAGCTTGTTAGAATACTCCCATGTTTCCTTATTTAGTATAGAGTTCTTATTTTTATATCCTATCTTTGTATTAGGGAATTTTGAATACTTTGTTTCATATATTCCTCCCAATAATAATAATCCCAATGGAATTATATCTACTACTATTAAAAAAACTATAAAATTCATGTTTTCTTATCCTCATTATAATATTCATCTATATTATATACTTTTTTTAAATTTTGTCATATACTATAATTTAAATATAATTTTTAACTAAATTTATATATACAAGATTTATTGGAGGATCTCAAATGAAGCATTTAGATATACCTAATCTTGGGTATAGAAATATAAAAACTTCTTTAGCGGTATTAATTTGTTTATTATTAATGCCTAAGTCACTAAATGCACCAATTGCATCAATCATTTCTATGCAAAGTACTGTAGAGGATTCAGTAGAAATAGGCTTAAATAGATTGATTGGTACTTTCTTAGGTGGTCTACTTGGTGCCATTTTACTTATTTTTATCATTACTTTTAATTTACATTCCTTTTCCATAATTATAGCTTCATTAGGTGTTAGCCTAATAATATATATTTGTATCCTAATTAAGAAACCTGCTGCCTGCACTATTGCTTCTATAGTTGTATTAATAATACTAATTGATCCTGATATTACTAACCCAATTAGTTATGCTTTTAGAAGAACCTTTGAAACTGTTGCAGGAGTAATTATTGCAATAGTAATTAATGCCCTTATAAATCCACCAAAAGATAAAAAGTGCGAATAAAAAGGCTATGATAAATAGAAACCTTCATTCTAAATTGTACATTAACTAAATTTCTCTTGTTGAATTCCTTAAGAATTCAACTTCATCTTCCTTTAAGTAAGGACTTAACTTTTCAAATACTGTTTTGTGGTAGTGGTTTAACCAATCTTTTTCTTCAAAAGTTAGTAAATCTACATCTACTCCATCTAAATCTATAGGGCAGTAGGAAATAGTTCTAAATTTATAAAATTCTCCTGATTCTTCTGAACTCATGTATTTTTCTACTATAAGAGTATTTTCAGTTCTTATTCCATGTTTTCCTTCTTTATAAACTCCTGGTTCATTTGTTATTACCATTCCTGGCTCTAATGCTGTAGCTGCAGCCTCTCCTGTTTGCCTAAATCCTTGTGGTCCTTCGTGTACATTTAAGAAGAAGCCAATTCCATGACCTGTTCCGCATTTATAATCTATACCATATTTCCATAATGGTCCTCTTGCTAAGGCGTCTAAATTCATACCTGTACTTCCCTTTAAGAACCTAGCTGAAGATAATCCAATATGGCTTTTTAGTACTAGAGTAAAATCTTTTCTTTCTTCTTCAGTAATTTCCCCTAAGATAAAAGTTCTTGTTATATCTGTAGTTCCATCTAGATATTGTGCTCCTGAATCTACAAGGAACATTCCTTCTGCCTTAAGTTCATAATCTGTTTCTTCTGTTGCAGAATAATGCATCATTGCTGCATGTTCTTTATAACCAGCAATAGTGTTAAAACTATCTCCCTTATAGTTTTCACCCTCTGCCCTTATTGAAGTTAGTTTTTCAGCGGCAGATACTTCGCTAATCTTTTCTTTTCCTACATTTTCTTTTAGCCACTTCATAAATCTTACCATAGCAACTCCATCTCTTACTTGAGATTTTTCCATACTTGCTATTTCAGTTTCATTTTTTATAGCCTTTAATTTTGATGTATAATTTAATTCATCTATAACTTTAACTTCTTTATTTATTGAAGAAAATACCTTTGCATTTAACTTATTTTTATCTAATAAAACTGTTCCTTTTATAGTTTTTACATGCTCTTCAATTTCATCATAGTTAAAAATACTTACCCCTTCAGAATTAAGTTTTGTTTTAACCTCTTCTGTAACCTTATCTAAATCTATATAAAGTTTTGCTTCATTTCTAGTTATTAAGGCATAGGATAGTGCTACTGGATTAAATAATACATCATTTCCTCTTATATTATAAAGCCAAGCTATATCATCTAAGGAAGATAAAATAAAGCTATCTGCTTCCTTCTTTATCATATTTTTTCTTACATCTTCTAATTTTTCTTTAGTAGATTTTCCGCAGAAAATTTCATCATGATTAAAAATCTTTTCCTTTGGCAGTTGTGGTCTATTAATCCAAACTTCCTCTAATAAGTCCTTATCCATAGCTATTTTAAATTTATTTCCATCTGCTATGTTTTTATAAGTTTCATATTGCTTAACTGATATTACTCTTCCATCAAAACCTAAAGTTTGATTTTCCTTAACATTCTCTTCAAGCCATTTTTCTATTGTTGGATAACCTGGAGTTGCCATCTTCATAAGTTCAATTCCACTGCCTGATAATTCATTAGCAGCTTGAATAAAGTATCTCCCATCAGTCCAAAGATAAGCCTTATCCCTTCCCACTAATAAGGTTCCTGCTGAACCTGTAAATCCTGATATAAATTCTCTTCCTTTAAAATAATCTGCCACATATTCGCTTTGATGTGAGTCACTGCTTGGAATTATATAACAATCTATTTTCTCTCTTTTCATTACTTGTCTAAGTTTTTCTAAGTTGCTCATTTTATTACTCCTCACCTTACCTTTTTAGTTATCATTATACCAATACTATTTTACATAATCTATAATCATTAATATAAAAATATTAAATAATATAAAAAATAATGGTGAAACTTAAAATAAAATATAAGTTCACCATTACTTTTTTATTATTATATCAATTTATATATACTAATGTTTAGCCTCTTCCACCTTTTTACCTAGTATTTGAATTCCTAAATATACTGCTAGTATTGCTATTGGAAGAACTATATACCACTTTAATCCAAAACCAGCAGGAATATATCCAAATATAATTGTTATTGCTGCTATGAATAATGAATACCACATTTGAGTATTAACATGATCAATATGGTTACATCCGGCTCCCATTGAGGAAAGAATTGTTGTATCTGATATTGGTGAACAGTGATCACCGAATATTGCACCAGTTAATACTGCACTTGTGCTAACAACTACATAGGCCATATCAGGCTTCATTGAATATGCAAGAGGTATTGCTAGAGGCATTAATATACCCATAGTTCCATATGCTGTTCCTGTTGCAAAGGAAATAACAGATCCTAAGATAAATATTAAACTTGGAAGTAGAAATTTTGGTAATGATCCTGAAAGTAGGGAAACTAAGTATTTTGCAGTCCCTAAATCTTTTATTACTGAACTTAAAGACCAAGCTAGTAATAATATTACTCCTGTTATAAGTAATGGCTTCATTCCATCTATCCATACGTCTATAGCTTCAGAAACTGTAAATATTTTTTTCACTACTCCCATAATTATAGATACTATACTTGATATTAAAGCTGACTGAAATAATGCCACTGAAGCATCTGATGCACTAAAGGCTCCTTGAATACCCTTAAGGGATAAAGGTGAATTATTCATTAGCTCCCTAAGAGCAGCATCCTCTCCTGCCATTATTGATGAATAACCACTGAAATAGAAACAAATCAGGGCTGTTACTATTAATGTTCCTATTGGAATTATAGCATTCCATATGCTTAATTTTATACCTTCCTTTGGCTCAAGTTCTGAACTATCTAAACTTGAATCTAAGGCAATTTCATTATTACTCTCTAATCTTCCCTTTCTTGCTCTTACTTCAGCCTTGTACATTGGCCCAAATTCCTTTAATAGTATGGAAGTAATAAATACAAATATTAATATTAATATATTATAAAATCTATAAGGAATAGTTTGTAGGAAGACTCCAAAGGCATCAACCTCTTGCCCAATTCCATTTATAAAAGCATCATTAATTAATCCAACTTCTAAACCTATCCAAGTAGATATTATAGCTAATCCTGCTATAGGAGCTGCTGTTGCATCTATGATAAAGGCTAGCCTTTCCCTTGATATTTTCATTTTATCTGCAACTGGTCTCATTATAGGGCCTACTATTAGCGAATTAGCATAGTCATCAAAAAACACTGCCAATCCTAATAAAAGTGTAACTACCTGAGTACTTTTTGCTGTTTTTGCCTTTCTTGCTAAAGCTTCTGCAACAGCCTTGGCTCCTCCCATTTTAGCAACTAATTGTATAATTCCACCTATAACTAATACCTGAAGAATTATTCCTGCATTCCAAGGGTCAGCTAAGGAATTTAGTGCTCTAGATACAAAATCTAAGAATGATTGAATTAAGGCATCCATAAAGGAATTATCCACTAATTGAACTAAAAATGCACCTGATATGGTACCAATAAATAAGGATATAATAACATTCTTAGTTATAAAAGCTAATAATATTGCCAAAACAGGCGGTATTAAAGTTAATATTCCATAATGATTTGCATTTCTTACAGATATGTCTAACTCCTCTGCAAAAACTACTGATGTTGATAATAAGCTAATCATAACTGTTATTAAAAACACCTTAAAACTCTTTTTATTACTCATATTTAAACTCCTTTGCAACATTCGTGAACAATTAAAGGTAAAATAAAAAACCCCGAGTTCTCACTCAAGGTCTTAAAATATTACTAATAAATAATATTCAAAATAAAATTTCCTCAAGTAATAGCTCTCCACAACGGAACTTTGTGGCAGTGTTATATATATTCTATATAACCCCAGCAATATGGTCTTAAAGCATCAACCATATGCTTCGGCAATAACTCCTTTCCTGTTAAATCACAGTGCTTACCTCATTAACAGTACTCTTAATTATTGCTCCTCTACACCTTGTCATTATTCACATTTAATTTATACATCCATCAAACATTATATAAGTATTAGCCTATTAAATCAACCATATTATTATCTATAAATAAATTCTTCCATTTCCCCTACCAAGTTCCTCACATTTGAGGTTAATACTTCGTTAAAGTTTTCCTTTTAATTTATAAAAGAAATCTTGTAACTATAAAGACTGAAACAATAATAGCAGTTAAGTCAGCTAAAATAGCAGACCATAAGGTATGTCTTATCTTTTTAATTTGGACAGCCCCGAAATATACTGTCAGCGTATAAAATATTGTTTCTGTAGTTCCCATAATTACTGAAGAAATAAGACCTATTTTTGTATCCGGACCATGATTTTTTAATATGTCAGTTAACACGCCAATAGCTCCACTTCCTGATAAGGGCTTTACTAGTGTTAGGGGGATTACTTCCTTTGGCAACCCAATAAAACTTCCTATTGGTGCTATTAAGTTATTTAGAATATCCAATAATTTTGCCTCCCTAAAAATATTTACTGCTATAAGCATAGCTAATAAATAAGGAAATATGTTTAAACATACCTTTAAGCCATCCCTTGCCCCTTCAATGAACCATTCATAAACCTTTCTTCCCTTAAACATACCATAAGTTATGATTACTATAACTATAATAGGAATGATGCTTTTAGTTAAATACTGTAACATTAAAACACTCCTTTAAAAATACCTTTGTAATATTTTACTGTAGATAGTCCCTGCAATTGCAGCTATTGTACTGGCTATTACTGCCGGAATTATTATTGCACCTGGATTAGAAGATCCTGTTGCAGCCCTAATAGAAATTACAGTTGAAGGAATAAGTTGTATGCAGGCAGCATTCAACACTAAAAATAGTGCCATATCATTGGACGCACGTCCTTTTTCCTTATTTAATCTATTCATTTCCTCCATTGCCTTTATTCCAAAGGGAGTTGCTGCATTTCCAAGACCCATCATATTTGCAGTAATATTCATAACTATGGCTCCTAGGGCCTTTTCATCCTTTGCTGCTTCCTTAAAAATAAGTTTTAATATTGGCTTTAATACTTTAGCTAACTTTTGTGTAAATCCGCTCTTTTCTGCCACCTTCATAACTCCGCACCAAAAACACATTATCCCTACTAATCCTATTATTAAAGAAACTGTCGAGTCTGCTGTTTTTATTATGGAATTTGAAATAATTTCTCCATTTCCTGTAATTAATCCTACTAATATTCCCAGAAATATCATTATGAACCAAACATAATTTATCAAAATTTCACCCCTTACAAACTTCTTATAAAATTTATAAATTTCTTATACAATATATGCCTTGCAGTAGAAATTTATTAGTGATAGGATAAATAATGTAACTATTATTTATTATGTTTAGAATTACAAAGGAGATATATATGAAGGAAGCAAACTTAAAATTAGCTCAAAAAGAAATTGATGATGCTTTAGAAGCAGTAGATGAAATTGTGACTATATTAGACAGTAATAAAGAAAAAAAGGTAGTAAAAGAAAAATTTCTTTTGCTAAATTCAAAGCTTCAAGAATTAGAAAACATATTAAAAAAAGAAGGAATTTTATAATTAGGATAAACAAAAAAACAACTTCAAAAGAAGTTGTTTTTTTGACCCATAACCCAATTTTGATAAATAAATTATCTCTCACTCAATACCAAACTCTTCACCTAAAGTTGAAAAGCGATGAAAACGTTTAATGCCCTATGAGCATATTATATCATCTTTACTATTTTTTTCAATACTTAATTTAAATTACAATAAAAAACTTCCAAAACAATTATTAACAATTAGTAATTCACAGTTACGGACTAAAAATTTCGGCATATTTTTAGCAAGATGAAAATATATATAAATAAAAAACTCCTGTATGGACAACAGGAGTTTTTTATTGAACTGTGAACTATTATTCACTGTTATTTCGCACTTTCTCTTTCAATAAGTTCATAATCAAGAACAAATTGTGATTCATCTAATCCTTTTTTACTCAACAACTTTATTAACATTCTCATAGCAACAGATCCCATATCATAACTTGGTTGCTTTATTGTTGTTATTTTAGGATAGAAAAGTTCTGCTATTTCATTATTATTAAAGCCTACAACGCTAACGTCTTCCGGAACCTTTTTACCACCTTCTCTTAAGGCATTTATTACCCCAACAGCTAGTTCATCTGAAGCACAAACTACTGCATCATAAGGCTTTTTGCTATTTTCAAAATATTCAACAGCATCATAACCTGACTTTACCTTTAATCCCTTTGTGAATACAAGGTCTTCATCAATCTTTAATCCCTTATTTTTCAAGGCCTTTTCATAACCAATAAACCTATCTACCCAAGCATTTAAACTTTCCTTCTTAGCCCCTACAAAGGCAATATTTTTTCTACCCTTATTTATAAGATAGTTTGTAATTTCTTCTGAAGCTTTTATATTATCTATAGTTACACTTGGTAGTCTCTCTTCCTTATCCTTTGTTTCAACTAAAACTGTTTTTATATTTAGTTCATTAATTAAATCTAGTATCTCTGGTTGTAAGGAAGAACTCATATAAATAACTCCATCAACCATCTTTTCTCTTAGTACTCTTAAGTATTCTTTTTCCTTTTCATCGTCAAAGTCTGAATTACATAATATTACGTTATAGTCATAAATATTGGATACGTCTTCAGCTCCTCTAACTATTTCAGGATAGAATCCACTGGAAATATCTGGTACAAGTATCCCTATAGTCTTAGTCCTTTGAGTCTTAAGACTTCTTGCTACAATATTAGGTCTATATCCAAGTTTTTTTATCGCATCTAATACTTTCTTTTTAGTATCTTCGTTTACAACATCTATGTCATTTAAAACTCTAGATACAGTAGCAATAGAAACCCCTGCTTCTTTAGCAACGTCTTTTATAGAAGTAGCCATTCTTTCATCACTCCATTTTATTCAATTTCTTTATTACATTTTAAGTATAATTATACTATTTGTAAATAGTTAAAACAATATTCTAATTTATACACAAAATTTTTCCATAAATTCAGAAAAAATGATACTACTACAGAATTAAATAAATTTTAAATTATGAATTGCAAAAAAAGAAGATTGTTCGCAATCTTCTTTTTTTGCAACAGCCTTTTTAATAATTATTTAATCACTTCAACTGTCATGTTTAAGCTTTCGCCATTTACAACAACTTCTTTATAATCAGCTTCAACATTTACAAGTATTTCTTCTGTTAAAGTTTCACCTTTTATAACTTCCTTATTTCTGTTGATAATATCTATTAACATATCGTTATTTGCAACATAAAGCTTAATTTTATCAGCAACTTCAAATCCACTTTCTTTTCTCATATTTTGAATCTTAGAAATCACTTCTCTTAAATGACCTTCTTCTCTTAATTCATCTGTAATATGAGTATCAAGAACAACTCCAATAGTACCTTCTCCAGCAAAGGCATATCCTTCCTTACCTTGCATTGTAACTAATAAGTTATTGCTATCTAAAACTATTTCTACATCATTAACTATAATAGTTTCAGTTTCTCCATTATTAATTTTTTGAGCTAGTTCCATTTGATCTCTTGAAGCTATTTCTTTTCTTATTCCTGGAATTAACTTACCATATGCCTTTCCTAATACAGGTAGGTTAGGTTTTATTTCAAAGTTAACATGTTCTGATAAATCAGCTCCAAATTCAACTTCTTTAATATTAAGCTCATCTTTTATAATGTCTCCATAATATTTTGGAAGAGAATTTGTTGAAAGTTGCATTTTTGAAAGTGGCTGTCTATTTTTAATATTAGCGCCATTTCTTGCACTTCTACCAAGTTGAACTATTGTATAAGCTAGATCCATATCTTTTTCAAGATCTTTATCTATTTCATTTTCATTTATTTCTGGCCATAGGCATAAGTGTATACTTTCAATAGCATCTTTATCTAAGTTAACAACTAAGTTTTGATAAATTTCTTCAGATATAAATGGTACAAATGGGGAAGTAACCTTTACTAAAGTAGTTAAAACTCTATATAAAGTAACATAAGCACCTATTTTATCTTCTGTTAATTCCGCTGACCAGAATCTTGATCTATTTCTTCTTACATACCAGTTAGATAACTCATCTGTAAACTTTTCAATAGCAAGAGCTGCTGGTGTAATTTGATATTCATCTAAGTTCTTAGCAACATCTTCAATTAATGTGTTAAGCTTTGATAATATCCATTTATCCATTACATTTTCTGATTTGAAATCTTTATATTCTAATGGGTTAAATTTATCTAAGTCTGCATATAAAACATAGAATGAATAAACATTCCATAAAGTACTTAGGAATTTTCTTTGAGCTTCAGCAACATCATCTATTGAGAATCTTGTTGGAAGCCATGGTGCACTTGCAGTGTAGAAATGCCATCTAGTAGCATCTGCACCTTGAGAATCTAATACATCAAATGGATCTACAACATTTCCCTTTGATTTTGACATTTTTAATCCCTTTTTATCTAATACGTGACCCAGAACTATACAGTTTTCAAAGGAGTTAGTATCAAATAAAGCTGTTGATATAGCTAATAATGTATAGAACCATCCTCTTGTTTGGTCAACTGCTTCTGAAATAAATTGTGCTGGGAATCTCTTTTCAAATTCTTCTTTATTTTCAAACGGATAGTGTAATTGTGCAAAAGGCATTGATCCTGAATCGAACCAGCAGTCAATAACTTCAGGAGTTCTAGTCATTTTCTTTCCACACTTAGGACAATCTAAATGAATATTGTCTATATATGGCTTATGAAGCTCTATATCATCAGGAACATTATGACCTCTTTCCTTAAGTTCTGCTATGCTTCCAATACAATCCCTATGGCCACATTCACATTCCCAAATTGGAAGTGGTGTTCCCCAATATCTATCTCTTGATATACCCCAGTCAATTACATTTTCTAAGAACTTACCAAATCTACCTGTTCTTATATTATCTGGATACCAGTTTATTTTATTGTTATTTCTTAATAAATTATCTCTAAGCTTAGTCATTGCAACAAACCAGCTTTCCTTCGGATAGTAAAGAAGTGGTGTGTCACATCTCCAACAATGAGGATATGAGTGAGTATGCTTTTCAGCTTTAAATAATTTATTTTCTTCTTCTAGGTATTTAACTATATCATCATCGCACTTTTTAACGAATTTTCCAGCCCATGGAGTTACTTCTTCTACGAAGTTACCACTAGGATCAACTAAGTTTATAAATGTTATTCCATTTTTCTTAGCAACAAGGCTATCGTCTTCTCCGTAGGCAGGAGCTATATGAACTATTCCTGTACCATCTGATAAAGTTACATAATCTCCATGTATAACTTCAAAGGCCTTTCCTTCAACCTTTCCAAATGGAAGTAATCTTTCATATTTAGTTCCTAATAATTCAGAGCCTTTAAACTCTTTAATTATTTCATGATCTTCTCCTAATACTTTTGAAGCTAATTCTTTTGCTAAGATATATACTTCATCAGAATCACCAATTTTAGCTTCCACATAATCATAAGCCTTATTAATACATAAAGCTAAGTTTGAAGGTAATGTCCAAGGAGTTGTTGTCCAAGCTAATATATACTTATTATCTTCTCCTTCAACCTTAAATTTAGCTATTGCAGTTAGGTCCTTAACATCTTTATATCCTTGTGAAACTTCGTGAGAGGATAATGCTGTTCCACATCTTGGGCAATATGGCATAACCTTATGTCCCTTATATAAAAGACCTTTTTCCCACATTGTCTTTAAAGCCCACCATTCAGATTCTATATAAGAGTTATGATATGTAACATAAGGTTCATCCATGTCTACCCAATAACCTATTTGCTTAGTCATTTTTTCCCACATGCTAACATAAGTAAACACAGATTCTTTACATTCATGAATGAAGTTTTCAACTCCATATTCTTCAATTTGTTCTTTTCCAGAAATACCTAATTTCTTTTCTATTTCAAGCTCAACTGGAAGTCCATGGGTATCCCAACCTGCTTTTCTAGAAACCTTATATCCCTTCATTACTTTATATCTTGGGATAGTATCTTTAATTACTCTTGTTATAATATGACCAACGTGAGGTTTTCCATTTGCAGTTGGAGGACCATCATAGAAAGTAAAATACTCCCCATCTTGATTTGCATTAAGATTCTTTTTTATAATGTCTTTTTCTTCCCAAAGTTTTGCTATATTGTTTTCCATACCTACAAAGCCCTTTGGTAGTTCAACCTTTTTATACATATATAAGCTCCCTTCTATTAGATAATGATATTAAAAGATTTTACTATAAATATTACACTTATGGATTTTCATTTGGTTATATTTTTCATTATTAACCATAGAAACTTAAATATTCAGTCTTAACAAACTAAGGATGTCAACATATAGAGTATATTGTTAATAATTATATTTAAAATAAAAAAATCTCCGCCTAAAGGACGAAGAATCGCGTATACCACCCAAGGATATAAGTTTTTAAATAAAAACTTTAGTTTCGAGTACAATAATACTCTATTCCTTAACGCGGAATAACGTGATAAGCTTAATCGAAAACTCTTTCAGCCTCAAACTCCTAGGTGATTTTCTTTAGCCTTAACTGTGATTTCACACCAACCAATCACTCTCTTAAAGTATACAGCTAAATACTTTTCCTATTCATAGTCTTTAAATTCCTATTAAAATCTAAATAATATTTAATATTCATATAATATCATAAACCAACTTAATATTAAAGTCCACTCTTAAGAATATTTTTAATAAATTTATCTAATAATAACCTTGTAATTAATAATTTTATAATACTAATGATGAAATTATTATTCTAATACTTTATTAATGTTAATTAATAATTTTTATTAATTAGTATTGACTTTTATTCTTAACAGTTATATAATCTAATTATAAAAAATAAACATTAAATTTGTTTTTTATCCCCTTTATTTTCCTTAGTAATTTCTTAAATCTTTAGGAGGAAAACTAAATGGAAAATAATTTAAACCAACAAGTCCTTGATAAACTAACAAAAGTTTGTATTTGTAAGGCAATACCAAGATCCAAAATAAAGGATGCTATTAAAGCTGGAGCCCACACTGTTGAGGAAGTTTCTAAAGTAACAGGAGCTGGCACAGGTGGCTGCAAAGGATACAGATGTATTCCAAAAATTCAAGTTTTAATAGACGAACATATGAAAAATAGCTAATATAGTTCCCCCAAACTATATTAGCGCATAGATTATATCTCCCCTAAAACCACCTGTAAGAAGCAGGTGGTTTTTCATTTAATAAATTCTAAAACTTATTCCATAATTTTTCATATTATTATCAGGAATTTTAACAGCTTTTTCTTCTTCATTTCTAATCTTATCTTTTGTGTATATAACTTCAGTATTAACCTCATCAATTATTGATTCTATGTATCTTCTTATTCTTCTAGGTGTTGGTAATAAAATAGCCTTAAATATCATATAGTTTCTCCTTTCTATATAAAGTCTTACTATATTATATTTGTATAATATTTATTTATTACCTAATCCCTTTATGGCTTGTAACTAGCATTTAAAAATTAAAAGGTAACTGGTGCTTAAGCACCAGTTACCTTTTAACGAAATAAATTCTTATTTATAGGAGTTTGTTTATATGCGTATTATTAAAATTGTGGACTTTTAATAATAACTTAGTTCCTTAATTGATATTGATTATCATTATAGTATTATATTATATGTTTTTGTTTTATTTGTCAATAAAAATATTGGGAATTTTGTAATTTTTATAAGTTTATTTTTCAATAGAACTTTTTAATTTATTAAAATAAGGAACTATCTTTATTATGTCCTTTTTAATACAATAATATAAATCTTTTTCTAAATTAAGACTTTTTAATATATTATAATGTTTTGCCTCTTTTATAAAGTCTATAATATTAGAATTATCTTCATATATTAATTTAGCCATTCTTGAAATATCTGATAAATTACAAGAAATCTCTTTTGAAAGTAAACTTATCATATATCCAGAACAAATATAATCATCCATGGAAAATTCACCATTAGTACCTGAATTAACAAATATGATATCTTCTTTTTCATTCTTTAGTTCATCTACAAGAGCCTGAGCATTAAGCATTGAGCCAATTAGAATTTTCTTTGCCTTTTTACTTAAATTTATAGCCCTTGTCCCATTTGTTGTTGTTAATATTATTGTCTTTCCATTGACTTTTTCTTTAGTATATTCTAAAGGAGAATTAGTAAAATCAAAGCCATCAATTTTTAAAGCATTTCTTTCTCCACCAAGTAATGCTTCAACACCTATAGCACTCAATTCCTCCTTCTTCCTAAAGGCCTCTTCAACTGTTAAAATTGGTATAACCTCTCTGGCTCCATTATTTATAGCTGTGGTTATAACTGATGTGGCCCTCAATATATCTATTACAACTACAATTTTATCTTTTAAATATTCCTCATTAATATGATTTGCTGATATAACAACATCTATATTCACATAACACCCCCCTTTCATCAGTTTACAGTTTACAGTTCACAATTCACAGTTGTCTTCTAATTGCTATTATCAATGTGAAAATATTTGAAATAGCATAAACATTATAGAAACTACGTAGTAGTTTCATCCAAAACTGTGAACTGTGCGCTGTGAACTATTTAAAGTTCTTGCCTTGCCATATATCATTATCCACTAGAGCCTTATCTATTGCATTTAGTACTTCCCATTTTTTTAAACTCCACATAGGCCCTATTAGTAGTTCCCTTGGAGCATCTCCTGTCAATCTATGCACTACCATATCTTCTGGTATTCTTGATACTGCCTTGCAAATTAAATCAATATATTCATCTTGTTCTAAAAGCTTAAATTCACCATTTCTATATTGCTCTGCCATCTTTGTTTTTTCCATTAGGTGAAGCAGGTGGAACTTTATCCCCTTAGCTCCTGAGTGAGCTATGTAATCTACAGTCTTCATCATATCTTCCTCACTTTCACCTGGAAGTCCAAATATAGAGTGAACTACAACTTCTATATTTCTAGCCAATAATCTTTTTAAAGTATTATCAAAAACCTCAAAATCGTAACCTCTGTTAAAGTTTCTTGCTACCTCATCATTTACTGTTTGCAGCCCTAGTTCTACTATTAAATAGGTCTTTTCATTTATTTCTGTTAATAAATCTAATACATCATCATCAATGCAGTCTGGCCTAGTTGCTATAGATATAGCTACAACATTGTCTTGATTTAATGCTTCATAGTACTTTTCTCTAAGCTCCTCCACTGGAGCATATGTATTAGTATAAGCTTGGAAATAAGCAATTAGTTTTTGACTATGCCACTTCTTTTCCATCATTTCTCTTCTATCTTCAAATTGTCTTCTTATATCTAGTTTTCTACTTCCTGCAAAGTCTCCAGATCCCCTGGAACTACAAAAAGTACATCCTCCTACCCCTGCTTTTCCATCTCTATTTGGGCAAGTAAAACCTCCATCTAAGGCTATTTTATATACTTTTTCATTAAATTTATTTCTAAGATAATAGTTAAAACTATGATATCTCTTACCATTCCATTCTTTCATATTTTCCTCCATAAAGTACAAGTACAAATTTATAGTTTGTACCTTTTATTTTACTACAAATTTAAAATATATTAAAACTTTTGGCTAAATCAAAATTTTCCATATATGTTTTTTCTGATTTCTAGAATAAAAACTCTGTTAAGAATATATATTTGTTAATATACAAGCTTTAGGGGGATAGGAAATGAGGAAGGATTTATCAAAGATTTTTCAAATAGCCTTTGTTTTTATTGGAACAATAGTTGGTGCTGGTTTAGCTTCTGGCCAAGAAATATTAAATTTTTTCACGTCTTATGGTTTATATAGTTTTATAGGAATTATTTTTTGCGGTTTCTTTTATATAGTTATCGGCATTATAGCTTCTAAAATAAGTATTAAGTATAATTTAAATTCCTATGCTGAACTAATGAATATTGTTAGTCCTAACATACTAGGTAAATTAACAGGTGTTATCACAACCTTATTTATGTTGTCTAGCGCCTCAATAATTTTAGCGGGAAGTGGGGCTTTACTTAATCAATTTTTTGGTATCCCAAAAATTATTGGCTCTCTTATTATGATGGGCTTTTCAATTTTCTTTTTGTTAAGGGATACTGATGGTTTGATAGAAGTTAACTCCTTTATTGTTCCTATACTTATATTTACTGTAACAATAATTACAGCTTTATATTTTTTATTTTGTAAAGATATGCTTTCCTTTGAATTTATAACAAAATTCGAACCAAGGAAAACTGGTATAGTTCTATCAACTCTTTTATATACAGCTTATAACGCCACTTCTTCCTGTGGCGTAATAGTTCCTTTAAGCAACCAAATTAAAAAACCTAAAATCATGATTTTAGGTGTATTTCTGGGTGCTATTGGACTAGCGGCTTTAAGTTTTGTAGTTAACCTTTTATTAATGATTAATCAACCCTATGTCTATGAATACGAAATACCTCTATTATTAGTAGCCCAAAGATTCGGTACAATAATCCAAGCCCTACTTCTTACAGTAATATTACTAGAAATGTTCTCAACAGAAGTTTCAGATGTTTATTCAATAAGTAAAACCTTAAATAGAATATTTAAGATAAAATTTAATAATGCAATTTTCCTAGTAATACTAATTGCATTTCCTATATCAACCATAGGATTTTCCAACCTAATAAAGACACTATATCCTCTTTTTGGCGGATTAAGTCTTTTATTTATTTTTCAAACTATATTATTTTACTTAAAAAACAAAAAAGAAATTAACGGATAGCAATTTGGAGTGCGGAGTGTGGAGTGTGGAATTGAATTATAGTTATTTTTTCAATTTTTTCCCAAAAACAAAGAGGCCAAGGGCCTCTTATTTTTCATCATAACTCCAAACTCAACACTCCAAACTCCACACTAAATTAACTTGAAACCTGAAAACTAAAACTGAAACCTGAAACTTGAAAACTGTTTTACCTGTCGTCTTTATACCTAAACCTAGGTACATTAGGATCATATAAATTATCAAAGGATCTTGGAGGAATGAATATTCTTTCTGTAGTTTTTTTATCTCCCCTTAGTTCTGCTATTCTCGTCACACCAACATATATATTTGAAATTTCATACCAAGTAGCATAATCAACAACTCCGGTTTGAGGTAAATTAAAAACTTGTTGGAAAACTCTAACCGCCTCAGCAGTACCCTCTCCAAATACTCCATCTGCTGCTACCTTTGGTATTAAAGGATAGTTATCAGCAATTCTATTCAATTGTTCTTGTATAGTTCTAACTGGTGGTCCAGAAGAACCAATAGTTAAATTAAATCCTGGGTATGATTCAGGTATACCTTCTACCTCACTAGCAGTAACTAATTCAATGTCACTTCCATAAAAGTTTGTTAATATTTCATATGGTGTTCTTCCTTGAGCTCCTAAGTATTTACTTCCCCATTGGGTCATCCATCCTGGACATTGTACATTTTGTCCATCACAATATTGGGCTAAAAGAGGCTGTTTACTATTAAATCTTCTTATATATGTGGCAAAAATATCATCAACAACCCTGGTTATACTATCAAAATAGTTTCTTCCATATATAAAGGCATGGTCATAAGCCGTTGAATTTGTTATTTGGAAGTTTTTCCCCTTACCTCTGTACCATTCAGTATAAATTCTATTCAGTGTAAAGGATATTATTGCATATACATTAGCCCTTATTGTATTATCTGGCCAAGTTGAATATATTTCACAGGAAGCTACATTCTTTATATAATCTTTATAGCGAACTCTATAATTAGGTGCATTTGGATTATTAGGCCCTCCAGCATGCACTACTATAAATTCAGGTATAACCGGTTCTGGTAATACAACCCCTGAAGTTGGCTCTGGAAGAGGTTTTTCATCATCCTCTGGAATTTTAGGAGGATAATTACCATTTAATGTATTAGGCCCAACATTAATAACTTCTGCCCTATCAAAAAATCTATTTCTGTTAATATCTATTAAAGGGGAAACCTCTATCATGTTGGCAGGTTGTATTGCAGTTTGCCCGGGAAATATCTGACACCTGTTTACTATTATACTTTCAAAGCCTTCTCTATCTATTCTTACATCATACATACTATAGGGGGTTTGTCCTGTTGGTTCCTCAGAATATGCAAGAGGTGGAGCATCAAGTTCTATTTCTTCCGTTTCTCCCATTACATCAGTTGAAACAACTATATCTTGTCTTTGAGTTCCATCACTAAAGGATGGCCTTATTCTTACTGTAGCATTATCTAGAGGTATATAACTATCTCCTGCAAATGCTTGAACTTTTAATCTACCCTTTTCAGCCATTACTTACTCCTTTTTTATTTTTCCTTAATTATTATATTCCTTCATACCCTATTAGGTTCTACTTTTGCTAATTTACCTGACAGATTTTCTAATTCCTAGGGTATTTATAATATTTTCTATAGCTTCATTTAAACAAACCTCTCCATATCCCCAACTTGGATCAGGATATATTACATCTGTTCTAGGCCTATTGGCGGAAACAACCAAGTAATATTTTAACCTCTCAGCATATAAAAACGGATCATTTCCCTTTAAGATCCCCCACTCCATCATTAATGCTGCTATCCCAGCTACATTTGGAGCTGCCATAGATGTTCCAGTCTTGGTATCAAAGGATCTATTTGGTGCAAGGGAAGCAATATCTTCTCCTGGTGCTACAAGATCAGGCCTTATTGCTTGAAACATAGCAGTTCGTCCTCTCCCACTAAATGATGATATATTATTGGTTATATAGTTGTAACTCCCCACTGCTATAACATTGGATACAGTTGCAGGTATCCCCAAGGTATTTAATACAGTTGGCTGCAAAAACCTAGTATTGGTATTTAGGCCTTCAGATATAGGCAACCACATATCAAAAACTCCATCATATTGATTTAATAAGTTAATTCTGATCCCCCATTGCCCTGTAGATAAAAATTGAGCATTTGTTGTTATTGCAATTGATACTTCCCCTATTAAATCGAAGGGCTTTGGTCCAGTATAGTAAACTTGATATCTATCTCTCCCTATATTTCCTTCACTATACCCCTCCCTTATTAATATATCCCCGCTATTAATTCCTGTAGGTGTAATTATCCTAATACTAATGTTTGATAAGACAGGCTTATATAAATTAAATACTATAGCCCTCTCGCCACTTGCTACATTTAAAAATATAGTTTGTTGCGGTTGGAGTTCTCCACCAATATGGTGGGCTGCATCTCCCTCATTACCAGCTGCAATTACGATAGTAACCCTTTCTAATGTTGAGACTGTTGATATATATTGTTCTAAAAGACTTTTTCCATTATGTACCCCATCATTAGTACTTAAACTTATGTTTACAACAAGAGGTTTATTTAGTTCTTTCGATTTATCTATAAGGAATTTAAGTCCCTTCATAATATTAGTACTAAGAGCAAATCGCCCTCTAGTGGACTTAACCATAGCTATTGAACTCTTTGGTGCCACTCCATAATATCCTTCACTTATTCTTCCACCAGCACAGGCAATCCCTGCTACATGAGTTCCATGCCCTGTTTGATCAAAGGAAGGCACCACTGAAGATGGATCTTGACTTTGAAGGGCTAAATTTATTTGATCTCTATCATACACAACTCCACCCAAGCTTAGATCATATATATAATCAATTCTAGTTGTTCCATCTTCATTCCTAAAACCGGGATGAGTATAGTCTATTCCTGTATCAATAAATCCTATTAAAACTCCCTCTCCCTCAAGGCCAAACCTATCTCTCGCTTGAGGAACACAAGAAGCTCTATTACTTTGTGCATCAGCAGTAAATAAACTTTTCGGTAGCTCAATAAACCTAATTGTAGGCACATTAGATAAGGCAACCAGGCTGTTAACTGGTATATTTACAATTCCAAAGCCATAACCTAAGTCCTCATATGTTCCTCCCAATCCCGACACAATTTCCTGCATTTCTCCTTCAGTACTTGATGTCAAAATAATAACTTCTATTCTATTTCCTTCAAGCAAGGCTGGAGTAGCACTAATTCCTAGTTTACTTAATACGCCAGTTGGAAGATTTTGAAGAACACCTAATTCATTAGCAAGATTACCTGTGCCCATACTTTCCATGCTATCACCCTTTCTTCACTATTATTTATTAATATCAATATATGTTATTTTAATAAAAGTGATAAATCATTTTCAGGGGCAATTTTAAATACAATAAAGGTGAAGTCTTTTCATATTTATATACGAAAAAACTTCACCTTCAATTAACCATACTTATTACTTATTACCTAACCTTTGCTCCTTACTTGCTTAAAGCTTAATTTCCAATCTTACAAGTTTAGCAATAATATTTATTTCTCTTTGCTCCACAGTTTCTGTTAATAGGCTTCCCCCATTGCTCACAAGTAATAATTTTGAATTTCCTAGAGCTTTGATTTGTCTTATTGTTCTCTTTCCTTTATACTCAACTAAGAATATACCGTTGTTTACTACTTCCTTTGTTAAATAAGCAAAAGCTAAGTCACCCTTTAGCATTCTAAACCCAGACATTTCATCATTCTGTATTTCTAAGTAAAGAACCTTATCTTGAGCATGACCTTCTATTTTATTAGAATGTATAGGCATTTCCTTAAATCCCTTGTTATTGGAAAGGGAATAATCATAAACTGGCACATTTTTCAATACTGATGAAAAGGCATTAGTCCATACTTGATTCACTTCATTATTTTTATTAACATTTCTTTTTGCAGATGCTTCTCTCAAGATTTTCTTTTCCTCTTGTAATGCCTCATCTGTAACAACCATACTCATATCGTTGAAATCAGTTTTTAATACTTTAGATGCTTTTTCTATGAAATTTTCTGGCGCAACTCTTCTTCCAAGTTCTACTTCGTTAATAAACTTTTCTGCAACACCTAACTTCTTAGCTAGTTGTTTTTGGCTAATTCCACTTTTTAATCTTGCTTCTTTTATTTTTTCTCCTACTCTACTCACCTTAAGCTCTTCCCTTCTGCTGCTTTAAATACCATTCTCTTTCTTCTACTAAATGTTCAAGTAGATAACCAAGTTTCCAATCCATGGAATGTTCTGTAACTGTTGCTAAAATTCCGCCCTTAATATTTTCTCTAATTCTTTTTATTAATACTCTTAGTTCCTCATCGAAAAAATTATTAAAAAGTATAAGGGACTCTTTATATTCCTTTGAAGTAACAGTTTCAAATTTTAACCCCTTTAGAATATCTCTAACAGTCATATCCATCATTTCTTTTTTTACATCTATTAGCTTATATCCTTCATCTACTAAAAAATCTAATTTTTCTAAAGGCATATTATAAACTAATATACATTTATTATTATCTAACATATAACCCTCCTCTAATCATTACCCTATTATTTCAGGTTCTTCATAATTCTCGCCAAAAGTTTCTACAGTAACCTTAACCATTTTTTGATCTTCATATGGTCTATCATTATAATCCCTTTTAGAAGCTACTATTTTATCTGCAACTTCTATTCCTTCAATAACTTTACCAAAGGCAGCATATTGTCCATCTAAATGTGGCGCATCTTCAACCATTATAAAGAATTGGCTTCCAGCTGAGTCTGGAATCATTGTTCTAGCCATGGAAAGAACTCCCCTAGTATGTTTTAAATCATTTTTAAATCCATTTCTTGAAAACTCACCTTTAATGCTATAACCAGGACCACCCATACCTGTTCCCTGAGGGCATCCCCCTTGAATCATAAAACCAGGTATTACTCTATGAAATATTATTCCATCATAGAATCCTTTATTTATTAAAGATATAAAGTTTTTTACTGTATTAGGAGCAACCTCTGGGTATAATTCAGCTTTTATTACTCCACCATCTTCCATATTTATTGTTACTATCGGATTTTTCATAAAAATCTCCTTTCTTATTGCCTATATTTTTATAATTTTAACTAACATTCACCTAAGTAGTAAACTCTCTATGAATGTAAGTTTCACTTGATATTATGTTCACATTTTAATTGTAAATACAATTATTAAATTATTTTATGTTAATTATATATTATCTATTTTTTATATCATTATCTACATATTTAATAATTTATAGCTTAAATCTATTATTTCTTTTTTATTAGAAGAATTAATAATTTCTATATTGGCTCTTTTATCTTCCTCATTTAATAAGTTTTTAATTTTTAATCTCCTTTGTATTTCCTTAGCTGTTCCATGCCCACCGTCAATAATATCTACCTCATCACCAAGAATTTTTGAAATTATCTTTTTTACGAAAGGATAATGTGTACATCCTAAGACAACTGAAGCTATCTTTATATCACTATATTTTTTCAATTTATTATGTAAATAATCCTCTACTTCTTTACCTTCAAGTTTGCCTTCTTCTATAAATTCCATTAATCCTGGACATGGTACAGGAATTATATCAGCTCTATCCCTATACTTTTCCATAAGATTATTAAACTTCTTTTCTTTTAAAGTCATGGAAGTAGCCATAATTAAAATGCTTCCTTCTTTATTTAATTCAACAGCTGGTTTTAAGGCTGGTTCTATTCCAACAATAGGAAGCTCAGGATATTCCATTCTTAAGGCTGCTACTGCTGCACTAGTTGCAGTATTGCAAGCTATTACAATTCCCTTAACTCCCTTACTCAATAGAAAATCAACTGCATCAAAAGTTAACTTTCTTACTTCATCTACAGTCCTTGTACCATAGGGTGCATTTTTAGAATCTCCAAAATATATATAATCTTCATTAGGCATTATCTTTAGTGCTTCTCTCATTACACTTAATCCACCTACCCCTGAATCAAAAAAACCAATTGGCCTTCTTTTATTGTCCAACTACCTCACTCCATTTTCTTTAATTCTATAATTATTTTATACTTTTATCCTTTATAAATCCATAATTATTTAGGCATTTATCTCTTATATAATAAGAATCACCAAGAAAAAATATAATTATAAGTTTATTGTTACAGGTAATAATATTTATATAAACATTAATTTCAGTTTAAAATAAAAATATTTAGCTTGAATTTTTATTTTAAAATTAATATATTATAGATTTTTTTTAATAATCTAATTACTTTTTCATTATTATTGACATGAAGAATTCCATATAATAAAATTTTTCTATAATTAAGGTTGCGAATGTTTAATTATCTATACAATCCAATATTTGTATCTTTTTTAATAGATACATAAATTTATAGGAGGCCCATATGAAAGACTTAATTTTTTCAATACCAAAGTCAAAACATACAAAAGAAGATCTTGAAATAATTTTTGAAGAACATCCTGAAATAAAATTCGTTTCCGTAGTAGGTATAGATTTATCAGGAAACGATACAGATGAAAAGATACCTGCAAAACTATTTTTAGAAGACATTGATTCCTTTTTAGAGGGAGTTGCCATACAAACTGATGGTTCCTCTGTTATGCTACCAGGAATTGCAACTTTAAATGATGCTAAAGTAGATATGATAGCCGATCTAGAGGCTACTTGGTTTGTTGATTACAACTATGAACATATAGATCCTGAAACAAATAAGCCAGTTGGTACTCTTAGAATCCCTTCTTTCTTAATTCACAATAATGTAGCTGTTGATTCAAGAAATATCTTAAAATCAGCTATAGAAACCTTTAAAAACTCCTTATTAGATGTTTTCAAAAGGAATCCAAAAACCTTAGAACCTTATGGCATAAAGTTTGAAGATATAAAAGAAATAACTACAACTTCTGCAACTGAATTGGAATTTTGGGTTCAAACACCTAATGAAAAGGCTCATATAGAAGAATTATCAACTTCAGAAGTACTTCAAGAACAGTATTGGACTAGAACAAAAGGAGCTGTTAGAACAGCTTTAGAAGAAACTCTGATCTTAATGGAGAAGTATGGCTTCGAACCTGAAATGGGTCATAAAGAAGTTGGGGGCGTTAAATCCAAATTAGATATTAATGGGCAATTTAATCATATAATGGAACAACTTGAAATAGATTGGAAATACTCAAATTCAATGCAGGCTGCTGATAATGAAATATTTGTTAAAATCTTAATTCAAGAAACCTTTAGGCGTCATGGATTAGATGTAAGCTTTAAGGCTAAACCAATTGATGATGTGGCAGGATCAGGAATGCATACTCACCTTGGAGTAAATTTAAAATTAAATAATGGAAAAATAATTAACTTATTTGAAGGAAAAAAGGATGACTTCTTAAGCAGTATAGGCTACGGTGCATTAATGGGAATCTTAAAAAATTATGATATTATGAATCCCTTTATTTCTACAACTAATGGTGCCTTTAAAAGATTAAAACCTGGCTTTGAAGCTCCAGTTTGTGTAGTTACTTCCCTTGGACTATCTCCTGATAATCCATCAAGAAATAGAACAATACTAGTAGGGCTAATAAGAGATTTATCTAATCCCTTAGCTACAAGATTTGAACTTAGATCACCAAATCCTCACTCAAATATTTATTTGGTTATAGCAGTTTCATATTTGTCTATGTTAGACGGAATTCTTTATGTTCTTGAAAATAATAAAGAACCAAAAGAACTTTTAGCTGAATTATCTAAGAATCCAGGTGATGAAGCTGACTATTTAGATAAAGATAGAGCTTATAGAAGTGAAGAGGATGTATTTGAATATTATACTGAAAAAGAAAGAGAAAAGTATTTTGGAAAAGCACCTGCTACTATTTATGAAAACCTAATTAACCTTGATAAGAATCCTGAAAAACTAAGGGTATTAGAAAGAAATAATGTATTTAGCGAAAAGCTAATTCATAGTTTTAAATTAGCTATAATTGAAAGATGGTCTACTGATGTTTGCCATAGAGTTATTAATAATCATGCAAACGAAATAAGATCCTTTAAAAAATTGCATTCTTGTGATGCTTTAGACTTAGATGTTTCAAATTGGATGGAGATAGATAACTTAAGAAAATATATAATGAAAGACAGCTATACTAGTAAGAGTTTATTTTCAAGAATAAGACATGCTCTTTTATCAAAGGATTATGCTCTAGCTTCTGATTTATATATCGAACTTGAAGAAAAAATGAGTAAACTACGAAATCTTTATTCAAATTACACTAAAAATCTACTAGATATATAAAAAACAAATAGTTTATGCTACACTAGAAGTATAAACTATTTATTTTTTTATTGAATTATTATAAAATTCTCAAATAATATAAAATAAATTTCAAATTTAATTATTATTGCATTTACTTATAGCATTATTATAAATTTTAGTAAAAATTCTATTGTTTTTTACTAAAAATTGATATAATATAGACAAAAGTATAACAGAGGTGAAAATATGAAACTTATTCCTTTAAAAGACGTTAAACCTAATTCATACCTTGGAAAAACTTTATATGATTCTGAAGGAAGAGTTTTATTAAATTGTGGGGCTCAACTTAATAAAAACATAATTCAAAAACTAATTAAATACGAAATAAAATCCTTATACATTATTGAGAATAGTTATAATCCTGAAATTAAGCTTATCATTAAAAATGAGCTTCGTGATAAATGCCTAAATTCATTGAAGAATACCTTTAGTGGTATTCATAAAAATAATATACATACTGGAGAAAACGATTCCATAAACTCAATTATTTTACTAGCTGAAGAACTATTAGATAATATACTATCAAAAGATGATATGGTATATATTCTATCAGATATAAAAGATAAAAATCCAAATATATATGATCACAGCCTTAATATAGCAGTTATATCCCTAGTTGTTGGGATTGGACTAAAACTTCCTAAAGATGATTTATTGAGTCTATGCATCGGTGCCTTATTACACGACATTGGTAAAGAATTTATAGATAAAAATATAATAGATAAGGATGGTCCTTTAACTTCACAGGAATATGAAATTTTAAAGGAGCATTGTGAAAAAGGTTATAATTACATAAAAGATATAGATATTATTCCAAATGATAGCAAGGCTATTATCCATCAACACCATGAAAGAGTTGATGGGACAGGATATCCTAGGGGTTTAGCAGAAAATCAAATAAACTATTTAGCTAGAATAGTATCCATTGCAGATGCTTATGATGCTCTTACTTCTGAAAGAAATTATATGCCATCATTATCTGCTAGCGATGCCCTTGAATATATAATGAGTAATGCAGGTACTCTATTTGACTTTGAAATTGTCAAGTTTTTTTCAAAAGTGGTAGTACCTTTCCCAAATGGAACTATTGTTAAACTGAGTACTGGGGATCTAGGAATGGTTACAGAAACCTACAGAAACTTCCCTTTAAGGCCTGAAGTTAAAATAATAAAAAGTAGCAAAAGTGAAAGAGAAGGTACTGTTATTAACTTAATAGATAACTTATCCATTGTTATATCTGAAACATATAAAAACAATTATAATCATTAATTAGAAAATATATTACATATTATAAATCGGCCTATTAACAAAGGAAGCTTTTCATAAAAATATTTATGAAGGGCTTCCTTTTATTATACTTAAAAGTAAAATCTATATAAATGCTGGAATTTGAACTGTATCGAAATCTTGAATATGCATGTTCCTTTCTAAAATGCTGCATCTTTTTCTATTAATAACCCTTGAATTATTGTCTATAAAATCTTCAGCTTCCTTTATGCTATTAGCTTTGAATATGAAGGTCCATCCATTTTTATCATACTTACCTGTACACATTAAATATTTCTTATCGTCACATTTTTTATGCTGCCTATCTACTATTAAGCTTTTAAATTCGCCAATTGTTTTATAATTTAACTTAACAAAAATTTCATTCTCCATATTATAACCTCCGCACAAACATAAGTTCTATATTTATATAGTATAAGAACATATGTTTTATGTCAATATTTTTTTACTCTTTTTATCATTTTTTATTTATAATATTATAAATTATGTGTTTTTGTACACATTCCCATCTTTAATCATTTATGCTATAATATTCCTATCACTTTTATGAAGGAGGAAATAAATGCTCATATTAAACAAGGTAATAAAAAAATTTAAAAAAACCACAGTTGTAAACAATCTAACATTCTCAGTAAAACCTGGAGAAATAGTTGGATTATTAGGAGAAAATGGTGCTGGTAAGACTACCACTCTTAGAATGATTTCTACTATGCTTAGAATAACCTCTGGTACTATTACAGTTAATGATATTGATGTAAAAGAAAAGCCTGCTGAAGTAAGAAAAAATATTGGTATTCTTTTTGGCGGTGATGTAGGCCTTTATGATAGATTAACAGGTAGGGAAAACATAAGATACTTTGCAAATCTTTATGGAATGAACAAGGAGGAAGCCGATAGAAGAGTGGATGAATTAGCTGAAAGCTTTGGCATGAAGGACTATATAGACAAACCTGTAGGAAAATACTCAAGGGGTATGAAACAAAAAATATCAATTGCAAGATCTATAGTTCACAATCCATCTGTTATGCTATTTGATGAGCCATCAACAGGTTTAGATGTTAGTGCAGCAAAGATTGTTCAAGATTTTATTCTTCAATGCAAAAAGGAAGGAAAGACCATTTTATTCTCTAGCCACTCTATAAAGGAAGTTGAAAAATTATGTGATAGGGTTGTAATAATAAATAAGGGAAATCTATTGGAAAATTGTACCCTTCCAGAATTAAAAGAAAAACATAATGATAGTGATGTTGAAGAAATCTTCTTAAAGATTATAGGAGGTGGCTTAAATGAATAATTTTATAACTATTTTAAAAAAGGAATTATTAGATATCTTTAGGGATAGAAAAACATTAATAGTTACATTATTTTTGCCCATATTAATCTATCCTGCAATGTTTAGTTTTATGTCATCATCCGTAGCAGATCTTCAAAAAGAAGCTCAGGAGGAAATCAATATTTATATGGAAGGTAATACTGATTCTAGTGTAGCAGAGGCAATTTTATCTCTTCCTTCCGCTAATTTAGTAGAAACTGAAACTCCTAAAGATTTATTAAAGAGCGGAGATATTCAGCTTATAATTCAAATTCCTGAAAAATTTGATGAAAATATTATGGCTGGTAAAAGCGATAACATTACAATTTTAATAGATGAAGAATCAAATAAATCTATGCTTGCACATTCAATGATTAATGAAGTACTTGAAAACTATAAAAATACCATAGTAACTCAAAGGCTATCTGCTTCTGGCTTAGATTCATCAATTTTATCACCCTTTACTCTAGAAGTTAAATCTGGAGTTAATGATGGGGAAGAAGCAAATGGTATTTCACATATAATAATGTCAATGCTTCCATCACTTATAGCAATATTTATGATTTCTTCAACTACTGGAATGGCTTCTGACTTAGGTGCTGGTGAAAAAGAAAGGTTTACCTTTGAACCGCTATTATCTACATCTGTCAATCGTTCATCAATAATAACAGGTAAAATAGTAGCTCTTTGCACAGTTGCCTTTATATCACTATTAGCCAATATATTTGTTATGACATTTTCCTTCCAAAAATTCGCAAGAGCTAATGGAGGGCTTGATGTTAAAATGGATATTTACTCAATGCTGGGACTTCTATTGATCGGAGTATTGGTTTTAATATTCTTAGCAACACTACAAATTTCAATAAGTATTTTTGCAAGATCAACTAAAGAATCAAATTCATATTTAGCAGCCCTTACTATGCCTGCTATGCTTCTAGCATTTATTCCTTATGTGACTGATGTTAAATCAATAAAACCACTATTTTTTAATATTCCAATAACAAATGCAGTCTGTCTTATGAAGGAATTCCTAGTTGGGATATATGACTTTAAACATATATTAATAGTTGTTTGCTGGCACTTATTATATATTCTTCTTTCTATAGTATTTGCTAAATTCATGTTCTCTAGGGAAGAGGTTATATTTAGAGCTTAATTAAAATTAAGCTCTAAATATTCACAATTCAAAATGCAAAATGCACAATTGTGGTTGATTTTCAGGTGAGCTGAAAATCTTGAATAAATAAAAAAGCCATACAGCAAATTTATTTGTGTATGGCTTTTTGATGCCTATTATTTTATAAAAACTCCTTAGGGAGTTTTGTCCTAAACTGAAAACCGAAAATTGAAAACTGTAATTAGCTTTCTTTGTTCATAAATAAAATTATTTTTCTTGATAAGGCCCTTGGCATAAATTTATTTAAATATACCATTAGCTTATTTTTGAAACCTGGTATTATTATTGTTTTTCCCTTATTAAAATCCCTAAAGGCAATCCTTGCTACCTCTTTAGGTGACATTAGGTTTTTCTCTGCTATTTTGTTCTTTTTTATTCCTGCTTTATCCTGGAATTCTGTATTTACTGCTCCAGGACATAAACAGCTTACTTTAATTCCTTTATCCTTCACTTCTTCATAAAGTGCTTCTGTAAAACTTAGAACATAAGCCTTAGATGCATAATAAACTCCCATCTTTGGACCTGCGCAAAAGGCAGCTGTAGAAGCAACATTTAATATTGCCCCTTCTCCATTTTCCATCATTGAAGGTAAAAATAATTTAGTCAGTTCTGTTAAAGACTTAATATTAATATCTATAAGCTTCCTTTCTTCTTCTAGTTCTATTTCTGCTATATAACCAAAGGATCCAATCCCTGCATTATTTATTAAAATATCCACAGTCAAATTTTTTCTATCCACATAATTTTTTATTTTCTCACAGGAATTATCCACAGATAAATCTAAAGCCAATGTATGAATATTAACATTATATAATAAGTTAAGCTTATATTTACATTTATTTAATTTAGATTCATTTCTTGCAATTAAAATTAAGTTATATCCCTCATTAGCATATAATTTTGATAATTCATATCCAATTCCAGCAGTAGCACCTGTTATTAATACACAACTTCTGCCATCGTGCTTTCCCATACTATATTGTCCTCCATAAGATTTACTAAATATCTAAATTTATAAGTTTATTTAAATATAACATATACTTTATATAAATACTAACTGCATAATTATTATATAACAATATTTTAATGTGAAAAAAAGAGAAAGCTATAATTTGAGCTTTCTCTTTTCTTTATTAAATAAAAGTTCTTAACTTAATGTTTGGATAAATGAGTTTAATAAGAATAATAAACTTACGATATACATTATTGGGTGAACTTTGTTTGCTTCCTTTTTAACTATTTTAACTATGCAATAACCTATGAATCCAGCTGCAATACCATTTGTTATACTAAAGGTAAATGCCATAAACGTTACTATAAGGAATGCTGGAACAGCTATATCAAATTCACTCCATTCAATATTCTTAAATGAATCCATCATTAACACTCCAACTACTATTAAAGCTGGTGCTGTTGCTGCCCCTGGAACTATACCCATAATTGGAGCTAAGAATAAAGATAGTAAGAATAATACCGCTACTGTTACAGATGTTAATCCAGTTCTTCCTCCTTGGCCTATACCAGCAGCACTTTCTACATAAGTTGTTGTATTACTAGTTCCTAATAATGCACCTGTTGAAGTTGCTATTGCATCTGCAAATAATGCCTTATCAAGTCTTGATTTAGAACCTTTTCCTTCATTAAATAACTTTTCATCATCTTCATTAAAGATTCCTGCTTTCCTTCCAGTTCCTAAGAATGTTCCTATTGTATCAAACGTATCAGATAATGAGAATGAGAATATTGTTGTAAGAACTAAGAATATCTTAGATGGATCATTAAATAATCCCGCAATATCTAATTTAAAGAATGTAGGTGCTAAACTTGGAACACCAAAATCCATAGTAGAGAAATCTGGCACTTGAGTAACACCATTAAAAATACCTATTATTGTTGTTGCAATTATTCCAATTAAAATTGCTCCCTTAACATTTAATAACATTAATACGATTGTTATTATTAAACCTATTAATGACAACAATGCTACTGGGTCCTTAAAGTTAGTAAGAGCTGGTACTGCATCGAAATATAATACGCCTTCAACAATAGCATTACCTGGCTCAACTGTGAAGTTAATAAAACGACCTAATTTTAGTCCTAAATAAGATATAAATAAACCTATACCTCCAGATATAGCATATTGAAGTGGTAGTGGAATAGCTTGTATTATCATTTTTCTTAATTTAGTAGTAGTTATAATTATGTTTATAAGTCCGCATATAAAAACCATAGCTAAAGCTTGTTCCCAAGTAAAGCCTAACCCTAATACTACTGTAAATGTAAATAATGCATTTAATCCCATTCCTGGTGCCTGTGCAAAAGGAACATTAGCAAATAACCCCATAACTAAAGTACCTATAGCTGAAGCAAGAATTGTAGCTACAAAAACTGCTCCCTTATCCATTCCCGTTAGAGCTAACATTGATGGATTTACAAATAATATATATGCCATAGTTAAGAAAGTAGTTAACCCTGCTGCCAACTCAGTTTTCACATTAGTCCCATTTTCCTTAAGCTTAAAAAACTTATCCATAATTGCCTCCTCGTATTACCGAATATTTCAATAACATAGTATCATTATATTCGTATTTTTGCAATAGTAATTTCCACATTTTATTGGTTTTTCACATAATAACCAGGTATTTTCCAGTTAAACGTATTCACTCTTCACCTAAAACACGAACATTACACCTTTTAAACTTACATTTTAATTCGCCTTATGCAATTCCTTATTTTATAAGTTTATTATTCCTCATATATTCAACTACTATACTTCTTTTAAACAATTGAAAATGTAGAATAAAAATTCAGAATAAAAAAAGAAGATTGCAAACAACCTTCTTTTTAATACAGCTTCTTATTTTAAATAATGCATTTTTATGTGCTCTATTCCAGCTTCCTCATATATATCTGATACAGCCTTAAAACCTACTGACTCATATAAATTCCTTACGTAAAGCTGTGCAGATAATTTAATTTCACTTTCTTCTAGTTCATAAATAATAAAATCTATGGCTTTCTTTATCATTTCCTTAGCAAGACCATACCTTCTATATTCCCTTAAAACAAGAACTCTGCCAATGGAAGGAACTTCATAACACATTCCTGCCTTCAGTATCCTACAATATCCTGCTATTTTATCTTTATAGTACACCATCAAGTGGTAACATTCCTTATCCTTATCATCAAAATCATTTTCAGATGTTATTTTTTGCTCACATGCAAAAACTTCATATCTAGCTTTGTTTATTTCATAAAGTTCATCTAAGGACAGGTCATAAAACCCCTTGATTTTATATGTTGTTAATTCTCTATCTATTGTTATTTTAATCACTCTTTCTTATCTAATTTGTCCATTACCGCAAATTATATATTTTATTGTTGTAAGCTCCTTAAGTCCCATAGGGCCTCTTGCATGAAGCTTTTGAGTACTTATTCCAATTTCTGCTCCAAAGCCAAACTCACCACCATCGGTAAATCTTGTTGAAGCATTAACATATACTGCAGCTGCATTTACCTTATTTAAAAACTTTTGGGAGTTTTTATAACTTTCAGTAATTATTGCTTCTGAATGTCCAGAACCATATTTATTAATATGATTTATTGCTTCATCTACATCTTTTACTATTTTAGCACCTATTACATAATCTAAGTATTCCCTACCCCAATCTTCTTCTGTAGCAGCCTTTACGTCTTTAATAATATTTATTACCTTTTCATCCCCCCTGATTTCAACGGATTTTTCTCTAAGGCCTTTAACTATTACAGGTAAGAACTCCCCAGCAATCTTTTCGTTAATAAGTATTTTTTCTGCTGCATTACAAACACCTGGTCTAGAAGTCTTAGCATTAATTATTATATCTTTAGCCATTTCGAAATCAGAATTTTCATCAACATAAATATGGCAATTTCCTACTCCTGTTTCTATAACAGGAACTGTAGCATTTTTTACAACAGCCTGAATTAAGCCTGCTCCTCCTCTTGGGATAAGAACATCTATATATTCATTTAGCTTCATCATTTCATTTGTAGCTTCTCTTGATGTATCTTCTATAAGTTGAATTGAAAATTCAGGCAATCCAGCTTCCTTAACTGCTTCTATAAGAACTTTTACTATTGCCTTATTTGAATTTATAGCATCACTTCCACCCTTTAAAATAACAGCATTTCCTGTTTTTAAACATAAGGCTGCTGCATCAGATGTTACATTTGGCCTAGCCTCATATATTATGCCTATAACTCCCATTGGTACTCTTTGTTTTCCAATTTGAAGACCATTTGGTCTCTTCCACATTTCTAGTACTTCTCCAACAGGGTCATCTAGAGCTGCTATTTCTCTTAAGCCTTGAGCCATCCCCTCTATTCTTTCATCATTTAAGTATAACCTATCAATAAGTGAAGCTGGCGTACCCTTTTCCTTTGCTCTTTCAATATCCTTTTGGTTTTCTTTTATTATTTCTTCTTTATTTTTAAGTAATGCTAATGCCATAAGTTCTAAAGCCTTATTTTTTTCTGATGTTGACACAACCCCAAGGTCATAAGAAGCTTCTTTTGCTCTTTTACCTAATTCTTTTACAGTTTTCATAGCCCTCTTCTCCTTTTTATATATTATTTTTGCTTATTATTTGAAATAAATAAAGTTCCTACTTCTTCTCCATTTAAAATATTTAATAATATTTCTGGATTCTCCCCATTTGCTAAAACCATATCAACTCCAGCTTCTGTTGCAGCTTTAGCTGCTGAAAGCTTAGTTATCATTCCTCCAGTTCCAAGGCTGCTTCCTGCACCACCACAGCAAGATTCTAGTTCTTCTGTTATTTCTGTTATTTCTCTAATTAATTTTGAATTTTCATTTTTTCTTGGATCGGAATCGTAGAACCCATCTATATCTGATAATATTATTAAAATATCTGCCTTAACTAGTTTTGATACTATTGCAGATAAATTATCATTATCACCAAACCTAACAATGTTTTCTATTTCATCAATGGCTACTGTATCATTTTCATTTACTATTGGAATTATTCCATTCTCCATTAGGGTTTCAAAGGTATTGCAAACATTATTTCTAACATGATCATCTTCTACAACATCTCTAGTTAATAAAACTTGCCCTACTACATGACTGTATTCTCCAAAAAACTTACTATATATATGCATAAGTTCACATTGACCAACTGCTGCAACAGCCTGCTTTTCCCTTATAGTCTTTGGCTTCTCCTTTAACTTAAGCTTTGATACACCAACTCCAATAGCACCAGAAGTTACAAGAATAACTTCCTTTCCTGAATTCATAATATCCGAAAGTATTCTTACCAGCTTTTCTATTCTAGATAAATTTATATTTCCATTACTATAAGTTGTTAGAGTAGATGTTCCAACCTTTACCACTATTCTATTATAATCTTTTATTTTATCTCTGTTATTCATTTTTATTCTCCCCAAGTTATGTATATTTTTATTTCCTTTTAATTTTTATAACTATTATAATA
>Ga0209537_1000338_pt1 | contig 57446 bp, 50 predicted proteins | sample BioPla4DNA1_FD_187698 | JGI IMG/M metagenome (GOLD analysis project Ga0209537, IMG submission 187698) | Biogas fermentation microbial communities from Germany - Plant 4 DNA1 (SPAdes) (version 2) | ecosystem: Engineered > Bioreactor > Anaerobic > Digestate | place: Bielefeld, North... | reverse complement strand
ACTTATTTCTCTTATACTTAGGTCTTCTATAAAGTACATTTTTCTGATATCCTCTAATTGTGCCATCTTAATCATATCCTTTCCTCCTGTACGATAATGATTCTTCAACATAATCATACAGGAAAATTTGATTAAGGTGGCCTATTTTTTTACCGGTATGTGGTACAATATTAGAATAACATTAACAATACTAAAAATATTTAACGATTCAATCACGATATCGAAAAAAGACTGTTTGTATTCATAACTTGTCAAATCTTTTTATTCTTTTCGGTAAATTTATTAAACTTCTTTATAAACTTTATTAAAATGAAAGGATAAACTAATTCAAAAACACAATGAAAATGATAAAGGACTACTGCATTTTTGCAATAGTCCCAATAAATCAGCTCTTTTTTTCGAATATTCCCTGCCCTCCTCAAAGCATCTTCAATCAATATATACTCAAGATGCGGCAAGGAGCTCTTCTTTTATTGACACTTCCCTTTTTATCATGCCGTAGACAGTAATGTATAATACTATTGATATTGCAATAGTAATCAAATCGGCTACCGGCTGAGCCCAAATAACTCCGTCCAATCCAAAGAATCTTTTTCCGATTATAAGGGCAGGAATAAATGCAAGACCTTGACGGCATATTGATAAAACCAAGGCCGGTATTGCCTTCCCTATTGCCTGGAACGTATTCATAAAAATAAACTGAATACCCAGAATAGGAATAGGTATAATAAAAATCTTAAAGAACAATGAACCCATTTCAATAATTTCCGAATTTTTAATAAACATTCCTACCAAGGGTTCTGCCGCAAAAAAGAATACCAATGTAGTAACAGTTCCGAATATCACGGAACAGGCAGTAGAAAACTTAATCGCACCGTTCATTCGTTTATAATTCTTTGCAGCATAGTTATAGCCAATAAAGGGTTGTATCCCCTGGGAAAGACCGATCATCACCATAACAGGGAGCGAATTTATTCTATGGGGTATACCGATAGAAGAAACAACAATTTCCCCAAAATCGGAAGCAAAATTATTGAAAATCAAATTCGCTACACTAAACAACATATTATTTACAAAAACCGGAATGCCTATCACCAAAATATTGAATATTATATCCCCTGTCATTTTAAACTTTTTCAAAGCTATGGACAAAACAGTGGTTTTCTTCGTCAAATAGTAAATATAATAAACAACAGAGCATATATTTCCGATAACGGTAGCCACCGCTGCTCCCACAACTCCCATTCCCATGCTCAAAATCATTATGGGGTCCAATATGATATTCACAACTGTCCCGATCATCATTCCTACCATAGCACTACGGGCCGCACCCTCGGCACGAATAATTTGCCCAAGAGCTTGCTGAAGGCAAATAAAAGGCGTACCTATCGAAACAATGATCATGTAACTTCTTGCAAAATCATAAGTATTTTCGGTACTTCCGGATAAAATCAATACTCCGTCCATAAACAACAGTAACAATAATCCAATAACAATACCGACAAAAATGCAGGCATAAAAACAGAAGGATGAAACACTTTTAACCTTTTCATGCTCCTTTAAGCCCAACAACCGGGATATATAAGAACCGCCGCCTATGCCGAAAATATTGCCGAAAGCCATTAGAATCATAAATACCGGAAAAATAAGCACCACCGATGCCATCTGATTGGGGTCGTTGGTTTTGCCCACAAAAAAGGTATCCGCCATGTTATAAAAAACAGTAACAAGCATACCCAAAATTGTGGGTAATGCCAATGTCATAACTGCTTTGGGTACGGAGTATTTTTCAAACAATTCTTCTTTCATTACAACTTTCCTTTCATAATATAAAATTTGGATCGCCCGCTTTATTGTTTTACTTCGGGTATTATAATAAAATTATTATAAGACACAAATCATATTTCCTTATTTTTAAGGGTCATTAAATAAAAATTTAACACAGGGTAAACATAAAATCAATAGGACCGGCAAAACTGTTTTAAGAAAATCTTTTGTGGGTATACCTATTATATAGATTATTGAGGAGGATTGTCATGGAAGGTAATGAGAACAAATTTAAAAAATATGCGCCGAAGATTGTTATACCGATACTGATTGTTATAGCTATCGGTGCAATATTTGTTTTAAAAGCGAGGCAGCAACAGGATATAAACGGTAAGGGAGGATCCGTCACCGATAATATAGGCGGTAATACTGAAGAACCCGATAACAATTCTTCGGATTTTGCCCTTCATGTAGAGGATGTATTAGACCTTGACAAACTAAAGTCCTATGGGCTGCCAATCATGATTGACTTCGGAGCCGACTATTGCCCTCCTTGCAGAGAAATGAAGCCCACAATAGAGAAGCTTAACAAAGAACTTAAGGAAAAAGCAATCATAAAATACGTGGACGTGGAAAAACTGCCGAAAGTAACACAGGACTATCCCATCCGGGTAATCCCCACCCAGGTTTTTTACGATAAGGACGGCAAACCTTTTAAACCTGCCGATCCCAATGCCTTAGGTATGTATATGTATTCACACCGGGAAACAAATGAACATTTGTTTACGGTTCATGAAGGACTTATGACTGAAGAGAAAATTCTTTTGGTTCTTAGGGAAATGGGGATGGAAGAATGATAAACCCGTGGCTGGAATCATTATCAAAACTTATATCGGAAAGCCTTTGGTTGGCACCGGTTTTGGCACTTATGGCAGGAATATTGACCTCCGTTACCCCCTGTTCCCTTTCGACCCTTCCTCTTATAATAGGATATGTCGGCGGAACGGGAAACGATAATCCCAAAAAAGCCTTCAGATTGTCACTGGTTTTTGCTTCCGGCATGGCCATAACTTTTACGGCTTTGGGCACGGCGGCATCGCTGCTGGGTAGACTTATCGGGACATCCGGCCGTTGGTGGTATATTGCCCTGGGAGTCTTAATGGTATTGATGGCACTCCAAACCTGGGAGATATATAACTTTATCCCTTCCACATATCTTACAGGCAAATCGACAAAAAAAGGTTATATCGGAGCATTAATTGCCGGAATATTGGGAGGATTGTTTTCGTCCCCCTGTGCAACACCGGTATTGGTGGTTCTTCTGGGCATTGTCGCAAAGAAAGGCAGTATAGCATGGGGTGTTTTGCTACTACTGCTCTATTCCATCGGTAACAGTGTGCTCATATTGATAACCGGAACTTCCGTCGCCTTTATCAAAAGAATAACTTCCGGCAGCAAATACGGCACTTTCAGCAAAATACTCAAAATAGTGATGGGAAGCCTAATATTGCTGATTGGGTTTTATATGTTCTATTTAGGCTTTTAATATAATAAAAGTTAAAAACCAGGATTTTTTAAGACAAAGAGCCTGCAAATACTCCCCGGCGCTGAGAAAAACTGCTTTCACACAGATATGCCCTTCTCTACTCCGTTGTATTAACAGGCTCTTCTTAGAATGTTTTAGGTCATTTTATACCGTGTCAATCCTTTAATTTTTGCTTAATTCAAACTCAATTACCGTTGTAAACTGGCTTTCTTCAATAACTTGACTCTCATCCTCCGGTACAACCAAAATATCGATTTTGGCTTTAAACTTACCCGATGTTAACTTGTTTCCTTCTTTATCTGTCATATCCCATGCATCCTGCCACTTTAAAGATTCGCCGGGATTTATGGTCTCTGTCACAAGTGCCAGTGTAAAGAATTTTCCGTCGGAATATCTGTATACCTCTTCACCTTTTTCATCGGTAATTGTCAGTTCAAACTGCTGTCCGGAGCCAAGCATTACATCTTTTGGCTCAGAATAGTTGTTAACCAATTCAAAATCAAATACCACCTTGCCATCCTTTATTTCATAGCTGCCCCGGGTTTCAAACCTTTCCTCCGCTACGGTCTCAACGTCAGGCTTTTTCTCTTCTGCAATAGCCTCAGCGGTATTAAATATCAGTGCTGCCAATTCACCATATGTAACATCGGCTTTCGGGTCAAAAATTCCATCTCCTCTACCCTTTGCTATGTCATTCATATACGCCAAAGTTACCGATTGGTTATACTTTGGGTCAATTTTTTCAGTATCGGAATAAATAATCATTTTAATTGTTGCAATATTATCCAAATCCTTTCCCGTCTTGTCTGCCCATAATTTGATAAGCTCATGAACAACGGCTTCTCTGGTCATTGAGTCCGGTGTTGTGTTGTACTCTGCATCAAACACAATTTTTACAATATTCAGATAGTCTTCAGCTTTAATCGCTGCATTAAGGTCCTTGCCGCTAAACAGCGATTCGATATTATAGTCCTTTGACAATTGGTCTATGAACATTTGAGACCAATGCATCCGCAAGGAAATAGGAATAACTGGATTATCATCAGCAGATATCGGCCGAACCTCTATTGTCTGTCCGAAAGCCGGAACTATCAAAGCCGAAGATAATGCGACGGATATAATAGTACATCCGATTAATTTTTTTCTCATAAAAGATCCTCTCCATTCATTTTGTAATTGTTTATTATTATAGACGTCAAAAGAGTTAAATAAGTTCCTTTATATTCGATTTTCGTTTACATAAAAATATAAGCCAAAATTATATACTTCTATAAGCATATAAGCAATGTACCTTAGAATAATCGGTCCCAATAACGGAAGGTATCCTAATTCTTCTTCAAAGGATATTTAACATGCGTTTTTTAATGTGGTATAATAAATTTTATAAAATTTAACATAATTGGGGGGTCATAAATGAAAAAGAAAAGCATCATTAATATCAAAGTATTGTTGTCGTTTTTTATTATTTTGTCAATTCTTTGCTCCGGCGTACCGGTTTGGGCCGACGAATCGGAAGACTATACGGCTTCTGAATATATTTTAGATGCTTACATGGCTATCGATGAAGAAAACTATGACTTGGCTTTGGATTATTGCAACAAGGCTATAAGCATTTCTCCGAAGCCGGAATATTATACTTTGAAAGCCAGCATATATGAATATCAGGACAAATATGATGAAGCATTGAATGTTTTGGATGAATTAATATCTATTTCATCGGACTATGGGATGGCATACATTGAAAAAGCAAATATATACTTAAAGCTCAAAAAGACAGATGAAATGCTCAAGTGTTTGGACGAAGGAATTGCTGCCAATCCCAATTACATTACTTTATATTTACATAAAGCACAATATTTTGTTGAAATCAAAAAAAATACCGATGCTGTGGAATGCTATAAGCTCGGTATAAAAAACAACCCCAATAATCTTCATCTGCACGTACTTTTAAGCTACCAGTTGCTTGGATTGGGAAAAGACCGTGAAGCCTTTGATTGCCTCAATAAAATAATAGAAATCAACCCAAACACCGATTTGGCATATTATAATCTTGCTTGTCTGTACTCCAAAGAAGGCAATGTTGAAAAATCTCTTCAAAACCTTAAAAAGGCGGTTCATCTTTCTCCAAATATAAAGGCTCTTGCTTTGGAGGACCCGGACTTTGATAACGTCAGAGCTTTAGACGGTTTTAAAGCCTTAACGGGTGTTGGAGTTTACGTGGACGGTAAAGCATTGGAATTCGACGTTCCGCCGACTATTGAGGAAGGTAGGGTTCTTCTTCCTTTGAGAGTGGTATTTGAAACTTTAGGAGCATCTATTGAATGGATCGATTCCACAAAAACGGTAATTGCAAAAAAAGATGATATAACGCTTTCACTGCAAATAGGATCAAATAAAGCTACCTTAAACGGAATCGAAGTAAGTCTTGACGTACCTGCGAAAATAGTCAACGGAAGAACCCTTGTACCGGTAAGGTTTGTATCGGAATCCTTCAAAGCTGATGTGAAATGGAATCCGGATACAAAAACCGTTTATGTCAGTTCTTTAGAAACAAATATAAACAACACAGGCCTCTCAGAGCAAGCTATTGTGGAAAAATTGGATTCTTCCGTCGATATACTGTCGATAGACGGTTTATTCCCTCAACCGTACGGCCTTGGACCAAAGGATGCAATGATACTTGTTGTTGCCAAGAGCGAAGAAGACTTGAATTTATTCAGGGCTTTGAGCAAAAAACAAAAAATAGAGTATTTGAACAACAAAGTGCAGGAAAACTACGGATCGGTTTTAGGGTGCGATACCATCGAGGCATCTTTCATTTATGACGGTAAAATGTATTACAGCGTTATAACAGCATATGAGGTTAATCCGGAAATTCTTACATTGGAATCCTTCAAGTTGGGTTTGCCCTTCAATGTCATTGTACAGGATGAGAGAAATTTCACTTATAGGTATTATTACGAGAAATAGTGTATTAAAGAGTATTAAAAGCTATTGCGATATATCTTTCGCAATGGCTTTTTTGCTTTTCATGTTTTTAAAAAGGAGCATAAGATAAGGAGCTCTGTTTTTGTATTACAGAGCCCCATGTTTAAAATATTTCAATTTCCTTCATTTAGATGGATGGTAATATCAAATTCACCAATCGGAGTTGAAAGAGGTAACAGCAGTGCCTTTCCGTTTCCCACAGGTAAAGCCTTGTATTCGCCAAGAAAAATTCGTGGAGGTGCAATATCGCAAGTATAGTTGTGCTGTGACAAAAGGGTCAATGCATTTCCCCCGATAATATTTGCCACTTCACCCAGCGCAGAAGATGCAAAGTTGTCAATCTTATCCATCTCCATACCGGACATGATTTTTACCATTTCCAAAGTCATGTTTTTAGGGAAGCTAAAGAGAATTGTACCCTTTAAATCTCCCACAACTGCCAGTTCAACATTGGCATCCTTATTGCTTCCCAAATCCTGCACCACTTTTATTTCGCCCCTTTGAGGCTCTATATCCACCAATAACTGCAATACATCCTTTGTTGCTTTATAAAATGAATTAACATATTCTACTTTCATTAGGCTTGACCCCCTTTACTTTTCACATATTCTCCGATTTTCTGATCCATATTCCCGACATGCATAATCAGCCAAGCCATTAGTTTTCCGCCGAATTCCTGTATCTTTTCCTCTGTGAAGCCCTCTTCTTCAAAAATCTTGACGTAATTGTCAATGCCTTGCTTAAACTTCGCATGGGCATCCTTATGTTCTTCAATTTGAGGATAACCGATTTGCTCCTGATATGCTTCCTCATCATTGAAATGAACAATTACGTAATCTTTCATAAATAACATTGTTTCCTTAACTTTATCCAGCTTAGCTTCCCAGTTTACTTCATTTCGTATTGTCTGATTAAAATTCGATACCCGTCTGAATAGCTCCTCATGCTGTTGATCAATAGCTTCTACACCAATTTTGTACTTGTCCTTCCACATCATATTAATCCCTCACTTCCTGCGTATTTTTTATAACAATAATATAACTGCCTCTGCAATCTTAAGGTGTTTTCCAACAGGCTTTATAGTTCTATAATTCCTATTGAAATTATAAAAAATAATAAAGTATGTAATTATCCTTATTGTTTTAATTTTCGGTAATATTACTCAACTTCTTAATAGTTAATCCGGTACAGGATCAACTTTATCTTTTTTTGCAAAACAAAAATCTATTGAGCGCATATTAACAAATGACTCTATACGCCCAATAGATTTTCAAAAGGGTTATCTTTTTTGAATTATATTTTAATACAGATATTTCTGTAACAGCAATCAACACATTTGCTTTTCTGTTTTGTTGCTTCGGGATAATAACCGTCCAGTACTCTTCGGTATTCCTCTATATAATCTCTGATCTTCTCTTTGTCTTCTTTTGATATTTCCACTTCCACCAAGCGGTTTGCTTCTCTGCAATAAACTATAAATCCCTTCCGAACATCTTTTTGGAAAACCTCTTCAATCATTAAAGCATACATGATCAATTGATTTTTATATGTTTTAAAAAGCCTCTCGTTATATAAGGCATATTTATAATCCAAAGGTGCCATTGTTCCGTCCTCAAGGATATGGACTTCATCTGGATTTCCCCGTATTCCGTACTTTTCGGATACCAGGTTTATTGATATCATTTTTTTACAAGAACCGATTTTCTTAGGCAAGTATTCCTTGTTTTGACTTCCTCTTTTTTCGTGGATTTCCCTTCCCATCATAACTTTGAAACGCTTCTCCTCATTTTGACCGATTCCAAGGCATTTCATGTAATATATAAACCTCTTGCAATATAAAAATTCAATCATATCCGAAGGAGTTATATAATATTGATTCTCATTAAAAAAACTTTGAGATGATTTCATCAGTTACCAACTCCTTATCAAAGGCTTGTCCCAACAACCCTGCCATGTTAAGTTCAGCCTTGCTCATGGTAAACACATAAACCGAATCACTTTCGCCGTCTATTATGCTATCGAGCTCCAATTTCAGCTCATCAAATTTATTGCTTTCCAAATCTCCTAGAAAAACACTTTTTTGAACACGGTAGAGCCCGACGTTTTTACACTTCTTTATGACTTTATTCCGGGTTTTGTCGGAAACAATATCATAAATTACCCATGTCAACATTTTAAATCCTCCTTCAGTATTCTGTTGGCAATCTGATGACAGTCATACTGAATAATATTGGCAAATTCTATTCTTCTTCCCCTGTAATTCATTTTCACTTTCAATTCTTTATCGTACTCGCCTATTAAAAGCTGTTTTCCCTGCTTGTTGAGATAATACCCCTCTTCTATTCTGTCAAAAAAATCTTCCTGTACCTTCTTTGTACTGAAAAGCCGAAACACTATTTCATCCATATAACCTCTGTACATCTCCACCATATCGTATACCAGAGCTTTTTTATTATAGTTGTCGGTATGTAAAATACCTATATAGGGATCCAGTCCGGCAATAATACAGGCTTTTTCGACGCTGGAGTATAAAATTCCATAGGCATAGTTCAGCATACAATTGAACGGATCCAATGCGGGATTTCTGCTTCTCGATTCAAAGGCATATTTTTCTGGTATTAGCTTTCCAAGGGTTTCAAAGTATACTCTTCCAGCAGTTCCTTCGTATCCGAGCAATGAGTTTCGAACATTATTTACTGTCTCATCATTTCTAATAGATAAAATGTTTTTCTTTTGAGTTTCCAGCTTTTGAACGGTTTCCTTTATCAATTCCCGTCTTTCTTCATCTCTTCGGTTAACCGCCAGTTTGTTCAATACTCTAATCTGATTGTCCATCTTTTCCGCAAGCCATTCTTTAATAAGCTGCAAACCAAAGGGAATATCTTGAAGGAAGAGCTGTTTTCTTCTTATGGTGGTAATACTGCCAAGTTTAGAATGCCAAACACGTCCCATCGGTTGTCCGGTACTTTTGAGGAATATAATGTCAATGTTATTTTCGAGGGCAAGCTCAATTGCATCTGTAGTAATGGCTGCATGAGTTGCAATCATAATCTGATCAACTTTTACAGCCGCAATTTCTTGCTTTTCATCATCATTCTGAATTTGGAAGCATTCTCCTCTTTTGCAAAGGTAAAGACCAGGAGTGTTCAAAATTAGCTTCATTTTGCACCTCCTTAATGGTAGTTTCACCTTGTTTTTCTGGAAGTTATTCTGCAACTATACTGTAGGGGCGATGTGGACACGCCTATGAGAAGTTTCAATCCTTGTTTTTCTGGAAGTTCCACTGCAACACAGTTACGACACGTATAAAAAGGTTGAGGAAATGTGTTTCAATCCTTGTTTTTCTGGAAGTTCCACTGCAACTTATTATTTCCGACCCCTTTATGTCTTTTAAAGAAGGTTTCAATCCTTGTTTTTCTGGAAGTTCCACTGCAACGGCGCCAACGCGCATATTTTTTTTATTCTTCTTTTGTTTCAATCCTTGTTTTTCTGGAAGTTCCACTGCAACCCACTTTGCTGCTGCTGGCATTACAGCGGTAGCAGTATTAGTTTCAATCCTTGTTTTTCTGGAAGTTCCACTGCAACGGGGAGGAAATCCCCCCTTAATGAACTTTAACAAGGGTTTCAATCCTTGTTTTTCTGGAAGTTCCACTGCAACTATCCGGCAATTTATGCTTGATACGATAAAGAAATAGTTTCAATCCTTGTTTTTCTGGAAGTTCCACTGCAACGGAGAAAGCTGTGGTTGCGTTGCCAATCATCATTTGGGTTTCAATCCTTGTTTTTCTGGAAGTTCCACTGCAACAGAAAGAGAAGTAATCGTTACAAATATGATTTTTTGTTTCAATCCTTGTTTTTCTGGAAGTTCCACTGCAACGAGCTTTCGTCTGGTGAATCTTACACCGCATGCTATGTTTCAATCCTTGTTTTTCTGGAAGTTCCACTGCAACTTTTGAGGCACGGTATGATATAGTTGTAAGTAATCAGTTTCAATCCTTGTTTTTCTGGAAGTTCCACTGCAACGATGTAACATTAAATTGCACATATGTTAACGACTTAGAATGTTTCAATCCTTGTTTTTCTGGAAGTTCCACTGCAACCAGAAGGGCTAAATGGTGTTTGGGATGCAATAAGAAATAGTTTCAATCCTTGTTTTTCTGGAAGTTCCACTGCAACCTGAGACAACAGACCTTTGTGCGTCAGCCATATTGCTGTTTCAATCCTTGTTTTTCTGGAAGTTCCACTGCAACAGTCTCCAAAGCATCTCAAATAAGGCAGTCCATCGTTAGTTTCAATCCTTGTTTTTCTGGAAGTTCCACTGCAACTCGATTGGTTCACAATCCCGAAAAAGCAGACTAGGGGTTTCAATCCTTGTTTTTCTGGAAGTTCCACTGCAACTTGAAGAGATTTATAGACGGGAGGTGCGAATAATGGGTTTCAATCCTTGTTTTTCTGGAAGTTCCACTGCAACTTTTGAGGCACGGTATGATATAGTTGTAAGTAATCAGTTTCAATCCTTGTTTTTCTGGAAGTTCCACTGCAACGATGTAACATTAAATTGCACATATGTTAACGACTTAGAATGTTTCAATCCTTGTTTTTCTGGAAGTTCCACTGCAACTGTGGCAGCCAAGCTGTTGATTCGGACTGTGGCAAGTGTTTCAATCCTTGTTTTTCTGGAAGTTCCACTGCAACTCCCTGACGATTTGGTACGGGATGAAAATGGAAATATGTTTCAATCCTTGTTTTTCTGGAAGTTCCACTGCAACGCTATGTCGTTGAACTCGAAAACACAGACGACATAGGTTTCAATCCTTGTTTTTCTGGAAGTTCCACTGCAACCCCCTAAACCCCCCTCCGGGGCTCTGCAAAAAAGCTAGTTTCAATCCTTGTTTTTCTGGAAGTTCCACTGCAACTATTATGAACGAGCAAATAATAGAGTTAATTCAGCATCGTTTCAATCCTTGTTTTTCTGGAAGTTCCACTGCAACTTTTTATCTTACTAGTAATTATTATAACTCTTGGATGTTTCAATCCTTGTTTTTCTGGAAGTTCCACTGCAACCATACTTAATGAGCTAAACGCTAATACTTCGTTAATGGTTTCAATCCTTGTTTTTCTGGAAGTTCCACTGCAACTGACAAAAAATCCATCATATGCTAGAATATAATTAAGTTTCAATCCTTGTTTTTCTGGAAGTTCCACTGCAACCGGTATTTCCAACACGACTTCATCATGTATGTGCAGTTTCAATCCTTGTTTTTCTGGAAGTTCCACTGCAACAAAATCTAGGGGCACTTTTTACCCTTGACGATTACTGTTTCAATCCTTGTTTTTCTGGAAGTTCCACTGCAACCCATTCTAGAATTGAATACGAAAATTCAAAATTGGTTTCAATCCTTGTTTTTCTGGAAGTTCCACTGCAACGCCCGTTTTCTTCTCGGACCCTACAAATATTCCCGGTTTCAATCCTTGTTTTTCTGGAAGTTCCACTGCAACAACTATAGCCAATCTTTTCATACATTCCCTCCTTTTCGGTTTCAATCCTTGTTTTTCTGGAAGTTCCACTGCAACATGTGCCAGTTGGTACGGTCTTTATGCCTTTCAGGTATTGTTTCAATCCTTGTTTTTCTGGAAGTTCCACTGCAACAAGACGGCTGGATATGAAGAGAAGGAAGGTAATACGTTTCAATCCTTGTTTTTCTGGAAGTTCCACTGCAACGTGTTTCTTATCAATCAATAGAATTGGGAACCGGATAGTTTCAATCCTTGTTTTTCTGGAAGTTCCACTGCAACCTGCAATGACTTCCAGTATTTCGTTACACTAACACTAAAGTTTCAATCCTTGTTTTTCTGGAAGTTCCACTGCAACTTAGCTAATTTAACATCGTTTACATCCCGCGACCGCTTGTTTCAATCCTTGTTTTTCTGGAAGTTCCACTGCAACTGATTTGCGGAAATATGATATTAGTGAGAATATACCTGTTTCAATCCTTGTTTTTCTGGAAGTTCCACTGCAACTAAAGCAAACACTTCGCCCCTTGTGACCGGATCATGTTTCAATCCTTGTTTTTCTGGAAGTTCCACTGCAACCAGCAATCGAGCTTATATTCCTTCAATTCCAATCACTATAAGCATTTCTTGACGTGATTATTTCCGATATTTTTCAATCAAAAAAATAATATTTTCAGAAAAAAATAAGAATTTTATACTTATCAACATCACCTCATAATCTATTATTTTCAATTATTTGAAGCCTATTATTTAAAAATTCTCAATAATTTTTCATCCACATTTTTACAGTCATTTTTTATCCTAATTAAAACATAACATAATTGTAATTACTTTTCAATACTTTATGGATTTCATAAAACCAAACAATCATTATAGCTTTATAAACTCACATATTGAAAATAATTCATCTTTATTTATTCCTTCAATAGAACAAAGTAAATTTACAAAATCTTCAACCACTTTTTTAAATTCCATATACTTTTCCCTATCAATAAATCCGAAACCATGAGCAAAAATACTATTATTTCTTGTATCAACCTTACTTCTCAGTTTATTTATAATATCTGTCTCCTTTCCCGGCTTTTTAGTTTTGATTATCTCATCTCCGACTGCTGCAAGTATAATATATCCTGCTAAAAGACTTATTTTTTTATCTAATTCCTTCCATTCAGTTAACCCTTTTACCTTACTTATAATTTTATTGGCATTTTCGAGTAGTACATTTTCATCCTCACACAATTTAGTAAAGTCAGCATCCGATGTATCAATACCATAATTCCATAACCTTTTTTGCTCTACAATTTCAAGTATACGGTACAAAAGAAGGGATGCCATCTCGTATTTTTCCTGCTTCTCTCTTCTCATAGCATTCTGATATAAATTAGCAATCAAGAAACCTATATTGTTAAATACTTCACTTTTATCTTTAGTTGTCTCTATGCTGCAATGAATTATTTTTAATACTTCTATAGCTTTCAATTGTTTTTCCAATTTTTCAATATTTGAATTTAGAATAAAACTTTTATCTACCTTCCCTTCTGTTGCAACTATTTCACAGCATTTCGACAAATTCTCCGCTGCTCCGTTTATATCAAGGCTGTCCCAAGCATTATAAGCTCTTGAAATATACTTTAAAGCACTATACTCTTTTGTTCCCGGAACTCTTTGTTCTAATTCCTCAAATATTCTACATGCAGATACATAGTCCATATTATTAAACAGCAATATGGCTTGCTCTCTTTCCAAATCTCCGAAAACAGCATATGGATCATCAATATAATATAGTCTTTCGCTTCCCGGTTCAGGCTTTCTCAGGTCTGTAAGAAAATTACCAGCAATATAAATCAGTTTAGCACCTATAGCCGAACCTGCCATTGCACATCCGGCAGCCATCGATTTTGTGCCGCCTGTAAAATCAACATATATATTTTTAGGTCTTCCCCATCTTTCATACTCATTTTTTATTTTCCGGTATAACTGCAACGGATTTTCTGCATCCACATCAGTTGCTACATATTGGCTTGGTTTTAATTTTGTAAACTCTATTACATCATCAAGAAGATTATGTGACTTATCAGTATATAAAATCAATACTTTTTTAGGCTTTAATACAGAAATAGACAATACCAGCGGTTCATAAGATGTCCCAAGGGTAAGTACCATAGCCTCACAAGTTTCACTAACCTTGTTTGCATTTTCCTGAACGAAGTAATCAATAATAAGTGGCATTAATTCTGTTTTATAATATTCTTCAGCCAACATTCTTTGTTCATTATTACTTCTTTCCATTTCATACCACACATCTCTCTTTTCCTTCATTTTTTTATAAATGTCACTCATAAGATCTCCTTTCTATTTTAAAAGGCATAATCTAAACAATATCATTTAAGAAATATAATATTTTTCGAAATCATCAATAAACGAATCAATCTTTTTCTTGATTTTCTTCTTTGAAGGATTTTCCATCCTAAATTGTGCATGATCAAGGTCATTTCTATAATTAATTAATGCCCCAAATAATTTAACTGCATCGTTTGAAATAAAGTCTATCCTGTTCTCCAATATATGTTTTACATTTTCATCATTTTCTTTTTCATTGATTTCTTTATCACAGCATTTTTTAATGTTTATCATATAATTCAATGAATTCATTACTTTTTCAGCTATCATCCTATCAGGTTTTTCCTTCTTCCAATCAAGCCCCGAATTTATACAAACATAATTGATTATATTCTCTCTTAAAAACGTATATGCTTGCTGGTATTGTCCAAACTTTCTACACAGCTTAACACATTCTAATATATTTTTTATTAGGTTTTCATTCTTAAAGAAATCCACTTGATTCTCTATTCTTCCCAGTATATGAAAAAACGGCTGCATTGCAATATGTTTTTCTGTATTTAATGCTTTAATTTCACATAAAACCTGATATAATTTTTCTCCATCATCTAAAACTGATTTACCTCTAACAAGTTTCAAATCTGTATAAAATTCCTTTATAAGTCTTGAACATTCACTAATAAGTCTTATCACCTCATCTGTTTCTTCTGATAAGTGCCTCAAAGTTTTTTCAACAGTGGAGCAAAACATCTCACATTCGCCTGTTGAAAGCAATTGTTCTACTCCCGAACTCCATTCTGTAATCTGATTAAATAATGTTAAATCATATATAGGTGCTCTTCCATTCTCTTTAGCATCAAATGCTCCATAAAATATTCTTTTAATATCGCATCTTTTTGTAACCTTTGCATAATTTAAAACTGACATAAAGATTATTGGTATACTTCTAAAAGAATGAGTTACATCAACATATATTTCATCATGTAATTCAATTTCATCATATACCTTTGTAAATATTTGCCATATTTCTCTATTTGTTTTTCCATCTGGTATATCAACAGCTTTATAATTAACATTTAACTTTTCCAGCTTTATTTTTAGCCCAATTTTGTCTTTTGGTTCCCAATTCACATCTTTAGCCTTTTCGGTTACAAATACTATAATTTGTAGATTGGGCTCGTTCAATAGTTCAGCAAGAGCTTCTTGAATATACTCAGTTATATATCCTTTTTCAGGTTTACCGGTAAAATAGTACTCTATCTCTTCATACTTACCATCTTTATTGCCCACACCTAAAAAAGCAAACAGTTTTTTAGCCATTAATTTCCCCCTTTCTTATCCGTTATACCCTCAATTGATTTATTTACTATCATTATCGAATTTAAAATCTTTAAGCTTGCTAAAAGCTTCTGTATTCAAATTTTCCGACTTTGTGCTATTGCTATTGTCTCGGTTCTTTCCTTGTTTATTGAAATAACCTTTATTGTTGTGTTGCTTATTCGATTTCTCATAATTCTTCCGCTCATCATGCTTTGCATTATGATTATCATACTTTCCCTTTGTTCCTTTCATTTTTGTGGATACTACATCTCCGCTTTCTTGGACTGCATCTTCCAATGTGGGTAACTCCGCTCTTTGGGCAAATTCACTTACTTTCATATATCTGCATTCTGAATTTTTCAAAACCTTTTTACTAAGTTCAAACTCTCTGTAGCTTATAATTTCATTTACACTGTTCACCTTTTTTCTGTAGTGTTCAATTATGTATTTCTTAAAGGCTTCCACATAACTGTCTGTTTTTTCTTGTCTTGGATAATCGGCAGCAAAAGAAGTGTATTTTTCTTTGATGTCTTCAACAAAAAGTCCTAAAATTCGTATCCTGCATTTACCGAATCCATAAGGTTTTCCTTTACCCAAATTAAAGTATCCTTCAGTGTCTCCTTGCTTTAATGAGTATATCAAAAGTCCCAATTCTTCATCTGTCAAATTCTCAAATTTTACTTTTCCTAAAAATTTAGTATTTTCAGCATAGCATTTCATTTTAGTGATAAGTTTTTTGTTATTACCCTGTTCTTCCATACCTTGAATATCAAGACTTTCTTTCATCCAGTAGAACTTCCGACCTCTTATTTCATAAGCTTCAGTACAATAAGATTCCAAAGTGTCTTTTCTTTGTTTAAGGTAACCTTTATACCATGACGGTTTTGGCTCTGCCAACATCATTTCATACTCTTTTGTTATCTCAGGACTTGAGTTCTCACAAACAGCGTCTAAAAACGAAAGCTTTGTTCTAAAATTTTTCCATCCAAACATAGCATCAACAAAGTCTGTTCCGGTATAATTTTTGTGAACCTCCGGAATTCCTCCATATATATCTCCTTCTGCCGGAATTCTAAGATATGGTGTAAAACCAAAAATAAGCTTGTCACCTTTTTTTACGAAGAAAACCGGTTTTACTTCTCCTTCTTCGGGAAGTGCGTAGTATTCTTTTCCTTCATAAATTTCTTTGCTTGCAGCATTGCATTTATGTGTGTATTCCAAATCTTCTGTGTAAAGCTCCGCCAAATTTTTTGACACAATTATTTCTGTACTGTTTTTATCCTCCTCAAATATTAAATAATGGTGTCTCTTGCCATTTATATAATTTGAATTGGCAAGCATTCCTTTGAACTTTCCATTAATATCAATTTTAGCTTTCCCATTGTCAACATTATATCTTATCTCTTTAGAGTATGGCCGATAATCTTTATTTTCACTTTTACTAAGCTTTGAGCCATCTTTGTAATCCTCTTTTTTGATGTTGTCCTTATATAAATAATATATTCCTTCAACATTTAACTTTCTAAGTTCCCACTCATGAATAGATGTGTACGATTGCATCCTGTTTTCATCTTTGTTTCCTATCTTAACTGCAGGAATAATAACGTATTCTTCTCCCCTTTTACGTATATAACCGGCCTGAACTCTTTCCAGAATACTGTACCTGAAACCTTCCCTTAGACGTGGCTTTATCCCCACTGTATCGGAATACCACTTTTTTATATTAATATCTTTAGATGCAAACGTTCTGTAATAAAATCTTCTGTTTTCAATATCATTCTTTTCTTTTGGCTTATTTATCACTGATGCGAAAGAAAATATTGACGCATTATATCTTGTGAGACCACGAATTGTATTTCCCGGAATAACATACTGCCCAATAGGATTTTTAAAGAGTTCATTTTTCCCGGTATTTTCTTCTTCATCATCTTTCTCATTATTAGATTCTTTTTTACCTGCAGATATATGAAGAGGCGTTATTACCTCAATTTCATATTGAATATTCCCTGACTTCAAATTTTCATAATATCTGTCGTGCATTGAAAATTTTTCTATATCACTGCATCTATCCAAAATAAAGTCTTCTAATCCTATAAAATTATATGGTGCCTTTGATTTATATACAGCAACTTTATCATTATTGCCCATAATTCATTCCTCCTCTATATGAACTTTGAAGGTAGTGTCCTTGATATATAAGCCTGTCCATCATCATCATATTCAATATATTTTTTCACAATCAAAGCTTTAAGAGGTTCTTTTAAAATCCGCTCTTCTAAAATTTGTTCCTCCGAAATAAATTCATTATCCGGTTCTTCAATATAAATAATTCCTTTTATTCCGTCTTCCCTGTATATGTGCAAACACTTTCCTTCTTTAAAGAAAAAAGCTTCATTAACATTATCTGTATCCAATTCTACCTGTCCCTTGCCAAACTCCAAATTGTCAAAGTAGTATATAATATAGTTGTCAAATTCTTTTACCAAAGAAGTTATATTTCCGCTTTGAATTTTCTCAATTTTCATATGTCATCACCCCACGTTCATTAAACTTGATATGTAGGAATCAAAATTTTTTAAAACTTCTTTATCCGGTGACTCAAAGTCAAAAAGGAATTTTTCACCGTCATATAATTCCAAAGTATCTGCCCTGATATATCCTCTTCCTACAGCATAACCGCTTCCAATACCTAAATCTTCCTTACACAAATCTCTTAATACCAAAAGCAAAAGTCCGACCTCTTTTTTGTAATCATTTAATCCTGATGTGTTAAAAGTACACACTATTTCAACATCTCCCATAACAACCTCATCATCCGTCAATGCTCCTTGCATGACTCCTCCGGTAAAATAGTCAATCTTTATCTTGTTGTATATACTTTTCTTGGGATTTTTAATTAGCGAATCAAAACAAGTAAGCCTTGAAATATGTCCATCATCATCCTTTTTAGACTCAATACCAAAAATGCTTGTTATGATTTTCTCATCAATACAGGGAAAAGTTCTATGCAGTTTTTCAGCTCGTGACCTAATAACACCTTTTATCGAACTTCCCGGAATAATGTAATTACCCTTACTGTCTTTTATGTTAATGCCATCCGGTTCGTTTGACAAACGAATCACTTCGTCTTTTACCAGTATGGGTGTAACGGTTTTTCCTTTTATTCTAAAACGAACTTTGGAAGTCTCACGATTCACACATAATATATCTTGCGTTATTTCACTATCTTCGGTTTCTCTTAATAAATACTTCAACAAGTCATTGATATTGGTAAAATCAAATACACTTTTTGATATTGAGTCTACTTTAAATCTTCCATAACCTACCATCTTATTGCTGCCTAATGAAATATCTCCTATCGATAAAGCTCTCAGTAAATCTTCAAATTTTCTTTGCTTTTCTTCAAACTTCCCCGCATCATCTTCATAATTATTTAACTCAAATATAAACTGAAAGCTCAGTCCTTCATTTAAAAACTGTCTTTTAAACTTCTTACCGGATTTTTTAGCATCACCAGCAGATTCAACTGTCAGTCTTTTAGGATCCATCTTTATTCCTGGTCTTGATGATATCATCTCTTCCACACAATCATTAATAAGATAACTATCGTAAAAAACAACTTGACTCATTCCTGATTTTTTACCGCCGAATAACTCATTAAAATCTTCATCGGAGTCCATATCAATGTAATTCTGGTAATAGTTTCGAAAAGCACCGGCAACAGACGAACCCGGTATATATACTCTACCGGTAAATTCATCTATTTTTATATTATCCTCGTCATCTCTTATAGCTAAAGGTGAAACAGTTGTTGCTTTAACATTGTATCTAATGGTTTTGAGAAGTCGATTTTTATAAATCATGATATCACCTCTTTCTCTTTTATTCTTAGGCAGTATTCAAAAAAGCTTATAAAAAAGTTCATTTTTAGGTTATATAGATCTTGAGCCTTGTCAGTCTCAAAAGGATACTTGCATTCTCCTAAAGTAATTCCTTTATTAACGATATTTTCAATTTCACAAAAAATATAATTGGACTTTTCCTGCACGAAATCCTCAAGCATCTCCTGAATACTTAACCTTTCTGCTTTAGATTTTTCGAGAGCACCATAAACAGTAAAGTCATATAATTTATGCCACACAGTTTTTCCCTTTTTGCCCTTCATATGTTCAAGATATTCGTTCAAATATTTTTTAAAACTGTCTTCTGTCTGATAAAATCCATTTTGAAAAATATTAAGCAATTTTCCTATCTGACTCTGCAAACTGCCTTGAGGTGCTTTTTTATCTTTTAGCAGCTCCAGTACCATCTTTTCAATTTGAAGTTTTGTTCGGCTCTTAAAAATATTACGTAAAATTGTGTTAATAACACATTTGTCCTCATCTGTGAGTTCAATTTCATCTTTTTTTACACTTTCTTTCTTACCATATTTTGAAACAACCATATCATCTTGGATTTTACTCAATATAGCAATTTGTCCATAACCATCTTCTCTTCTTAGCCCAACACCTTCAGTTATCAATTTCTTTATTTTATTCGGATCAATCATTTCTTTAACCCTGTACTTTATTACACTTCCCTTTAACACTGCGCTGTAACAAACGGTATTTGTTCTATATAGAGTATTGTAAGATGCTGCAACTCCAAGACTGGAATACGACTCTACATATTCACATTTACCTTTAATTCCTAGCATTTCTTTAAGTTCATTTTCCGGTATATATGAATTTACTTTTCCATCATAATACAATATTGCATCTGATAAAAAGTAGATATACAAATCGTCTTTAATATCCAAATCCGATTCATACAAACAAGCTGATAAAACCTCTTTTATGTTGTTTATTCTGCATTTCCCATAACCGCTTCCTCGTGAACCTCCAAAATAAATGTAATCATTGCTCAATGTTTTTACTATGTCATCATAATACTTCTCAGGAATCCGGATATAAGACCTAAAACACTCTCCCTTTTTTACAGCTTCATATCTGAACATTTTTAATTTACCATTATCATTCAGCGTGTCTTTTTTATTGATATGAAGATTCTCAACTTTTTCAGGATTATATCCTAACAGAATCTTTTCACTATTCGTATCTTTAATTGCAAACTCATAATTATTCAAGGGAATACTGTTTTCTATTTTCTTGTTAAATGAGTGAACCACACGAATATTGTCTTTATTTGAACGTATCTCCTGCTTGTCACCGATATACCCCTGCATCATTGGTATTGCAAGGTTGTCATCTATTAAAGGATATGCATTATAAAATATTGAATTGCCGTTCAATATTTCTTTTGGGACAAAACCTTTATCTTCAATTAATCCCCAAACAACAGCACCTTTAACTACAGAACCCGGAATATATGAATAGCTGTACTCATTATTTGAATCCCGTTCAAATTTGCCAAGTTTTAAAGGCTCCAATGCCTGAATATCAAACTGTATATATTTATACATTTGATTTCACCTTCCTTTCCAAAAGCCTTATATATTCGTTGGTCACTTCTTTCTCATTAAACCAAAGCGAAACCTTGACCTCACCTTTTCCTTTAGTTTCACTAGAGCCTAAATGCCGAAGCAATGAACAAGCAGAAGCTAAAAGAACTTTATCTTCATCATCCAGCTTTTTAGGTGAGTAAATGTATGAATAAAGTACAATTCCTCTATTTATAACTCTATAATTTCTTAAAGAGTTTTTCTTCGCAATACCGGAGTTGTAATTTATGGATGTCTGTGTTTCTATATGCGTAAGGGATTCTAAGATTTCCTCAGGCTCAATATCTGAATCCTTCATATAATACTTGTAATAGTTTCGAATATTTCTTGAAATCTCGCAGTCAGAGAACTTCAATTTGTCATGACTATATTTTTCAGCCACACCAAAAAGTTCATCTTTCTTCTTCTTAAATCTTTCCGCTATTTCTTCGTATCCATCCATATCCTTTATCATGTTTACAAATAACGATGCCATTTCTCCTAACTTGCCTTTTAAAGTCTTACCGTTAATATACAAAAATCCATATTTATCGTGCAAAACATCAGTATCAACAAATCCCGGTACCGAGTTTCCGCTTCCAAAAATTGCATTCGTCAATAGCTCTATTTTCAATGTATATTCTTCCATAATTACACCTCCTCATCGCAAATCGGTATAAAATAATCTAAAGCTTCTATCGCATCAAACAAAACACACTTTCCATTTAGAAAACCACTTTTAGAATCCAAACGGTGTGTTCCAAGCACACTGTAAATCTGGTTAATTTCAATATAGGTATCAAGATGAACCTCGCCTTTTTTCATTTCTCTCAGCATTCCTTTTACTTTTCCCCTGGGTAATTTTCTTGATTTAATAACCTCTATATCTTTTCTAAAGAGAGAATAATGATTTGGTAAATTTGATTCTTTCGAAACCACTAAAGGTCTCATAGAAAGGTCTTTGCCATCAAGGGTTTTATAAACCGTATTTCTAATCTCATTCAGATTATTATTGTATTCACCTTGAACTATATGCCAGTCAATCCTGGATTCAATCAAACCTTCTTCTATACTTGCTTTTGCATTTTTGCAAAGCTCTTCGGATAATTCGTATGTTTTAAAAAATGGATACTTTTCCTTCACAATCGCTATACCAGCACAGGCTGTAATCTTTTCTCCCATAATACTATACTTTTCTAACTCTTGTAAAAAAATATAAGCACATTCCAAAGCAATTCTTGCATCAGTTATATAACAAACATCGTCACCAGCTAAAACAACTTTTCTAATTGGAATAACCGAACCGTTTAATTCCATTCCACTCTTTTCCAAATAATCATGCTTGTTTTCTATTACTCCAACCATTTTGTTAAAAGCTGTTTTAAAAGCCCGGTCAATATCTGTCGAAAACTGATTTAATGCATTTATGTACTGTTCATTTATTTCTTTTATATTTTCAGGGGTATACTTGTTTCTAAAACTTTCTCTTAAGCTACTTATCCGCTTTCCCATTCTGTTTCCGTCAATATGTGTAATAGCTATATAGCTTTTTTCATTTTTGCTTACGCCTAAATCCTTAATTTCTAAAGCAAATTGATTGGTACTTTTCTCTTTTTGATTAAACATATCAATTTTTGATTTTGATTCTCCCGAATAATAGTTTCCGCTTCGCTCTTCTTTATAGACAGCAGGTAATCTAGTGGAACTGCACTTTTTTGTCACCCCAAAGTCAATAATACGTGAATACATATCCCTTTTTGCCTTCTTTTTCCCAAGTTTTTCATATAAAGCTTTAATTTTATCGATAATGATATCTTTCTCGGAATCATATTCCAAGCTTGCAAGGAAAAACTCCAATGAAGGGAATTTCTTGAGAATAGATTTAGAATAGGCATTTGAAAAATTCTTACTATCATCTTTATTTTCAAAGTAAAAAATGCTGCTACCTCCTCCGGAGCTGATATGTTTACCGTTATATTTGTTACAAAGCTCCTGAGGGAGTTCTTGTGTTATAAATGCGATTATCTCCGATGCACCTATGTTCTCTCTTAGTCTGTTGGATTTAAAAATATAACTTTGCTTTTTGGATACCTCAATAACAGTTAGAAATCCCATTATGTCTCCTCCCTCTATTATGGTATTGTTTTTCATAGTATATCAATAACTATAAAATCTTTTTCTATACAAAACCTCTTCTAACCCTTTCCACTGTCCCAAAACCCCTTGACACCGACTTGCCCAGTCCCAGGTGGTCCGGTATCATAAAATTGGTCATAAATCCGCCTTTAAACCCAACCATCTTTCTGTCCTTATAATTAACCTCGACAGGGCGCAGCTTGATAAGTACATCGATAGGCTTGTCCACCCAATATCCCAGACCTTTCGCCATAGACAGTATGTTCCCTGTGAGAATCTTTTTTAATATTTCCGTCCTCTCCTCTGTCCCTGCATTCGAAAACCTTCCGTAGTTCTCCTGATTTAAAGCCAACCATGGAGTCAAAAACTTATATTCCACCATTCCTTCAGCTGTCCCAAGCTCCTTGGTCTTTAACACATAACCCTTTTCCAAAATGCTCATGACCTTGTCCTTCATGTCAATTTCCTTCACATCATAGAATATATCTATCAATATCTTTGAAGCTTCATTGATGGCAATAATATTCGGCACACCACCTATGGATTTATATTGTATTACCGGATAACCATAGTTGAATTTATCCTCTCCCATATGGTTATGAAGTTCAAGATACTGAGGAAACCTCCCGGCTAAATATCCCCTTATCTTTGGTACATCCCTGCTTTCGACTTTGTTTCCTTCCAGTCTTACCGTTAACATCTTAATATCCAAGCTGATACCCCCATTAAAAAATGTAGTCTTTTTCCAAGTCTCTCATAAAGCCTGTATCTTCATCATAAGTATTAAAAACCATTTCCCTGCTTATAAAAGTTATGTCCTTTTCGTCAATACCCACCTGCTTTCTCACAGCAAACTCGGGAAGACTCAGAACATACATATACAAGTCCTTTTTTAGCCTGTTGAGCTTCCTTTTCCTATCAAACCTATCCTTCACATTCTTTATTTCCTGATACTCCTGCCAAACCTTTGACGCCTCCTCATCAATTTCTACAAACACATCCACCGTCCTGAACTCTTGACGAATAAGCTCAAAAACTTCTTTATTCTTGCCGTCATCTCCATATTCAAAAGCTTCCCTGTATCGAAGCTCCCTAATGCAATTCAAAAGTTTACTGCTTTCGTCACTTCCATGGCTTTTCAAACCCCTGTAATATTTTTCTGCCAGGTTAAAAATCTCTTTTTCTTCAATCCTTTCAAGCCCCGAAAGAGCGTTTTTTGTCTCCTCCATCAACACATTATCATAAATATATGCTGCATAGGGCTTGTCGTTATGATTTTCATTTACCAGGTTTACCAGCGTAACAACTCCCTTCTTGTCACCCCATTCACGGTTGCACCTTCCTGCCGTCTGGTTTATGCTGTCCATCGGACCAAAATCCCTGTAAACCCGGTCAATATCTATGTCCACTCCAGCCTCTATCATCTGGGTTGATACAATTATCTTCCGGTTTTTGCTCTCTTTTATTTTCTTTATTCTTTCAAGCCTCTCTTTGGGAATAATATTGGTGGACAGGTAATAAATCTCTGCCTCGCCTTGGAACTCAGCCTTTATAAATGAATATATCTCAATGGAAGTCCTGATGGTATTCATTACTATCAGAAAATCGTCCTCTTCATATCGGTAAATATCCTCTAACAGCATCTCCTTGTATTGGTCCAATGTCATCTTCTCCGATAGCCTTCCCGCATCAATGGTTATGCGGTTAAACTCTTCAAAATACTTCCTTTTGTTCTTTGCCAGCTCAAATATCTCATTGTTCTCTTCAGAAAAAATCAACGGCATGGTTGCAGTCATGAAAATAAAATGGCAGTTAAGATACTTTGCCATGGCAATAAAGGTTTCCCGTACCAGATTCCAATACCTGTGAGGTATGCTCTGTACCTCATCCAATATTATTATGGAGTTGACAATGTTGTGAAACTTTTTTAGCTTCCTGTTTCTGTTTGTAAATATGGAGTGCAAAAGCTGCACAAAAGTGCTCACAACTATTTCCGAATCCCAGGACTCCACAAGATGCTCGGATACAGCATCGCTGTAAATTTCCTTTTGTCCTTCTCTTTCCCATTGATAGATCCTCTCGGATAAATAATGATGCTTTAAAAGTACATTGGATTCGGTGGTGCCTAAAACCTTTTGAAATACGTCAAAGTTTTGTTCAATAATTGAAGTAAAGGGGAGGACATAAATTATTCTCGGACTGTAGCCCTTCTCCTCAATTAACCGCTCCTTTAGCCTTAAAGCCGCTTTGAGTGCCGTAAGGGTTTTCCCGGCACCGGTGGGAAGGTTAATGGACAGAATTTTTTCCTCCGGAGGTAGGTTTTCAATACTTTCCAGGACATCTTCATATGCTCTTTCTCGCCACTGGGCTATCCGGATATTCTTTATTTCAAGACCTTCCTTGAATCTTTCAACACAATCCGAAGCTAACACAGGCCTTTGGGTAGTTTTTTCAAGAAAATCATCAATGCTCATGTTTTCGCTGTTGTATATTGCTTCGAGCTTATCGGAAAAAATCAGCACCGAAAACAGATAATCAACCAATAAAAACGTTTCAACCCCCAATAATTCTTTTACTTTCTTTCTCATCTTTACGGAAATAAGTCGGTTGATGTCTTCTATAAACTCATCAACGGTATAACCGGATATGTCAAAATCAATTTCAAGTCCGGAGATAACTTCCTGCAGCTTACTTTTATCAATACTTTCAAATTGCTCCTTCAAGAGTTTTACATTATTTTCATCCCCGCTTAATACCGATGTAAAATTTATGAGGTCATCCAGTTCCCCGTGATGCTTTGAAACCACCATATAAGATAAAAAGGCAAGGCATTCATCCCCCATAACATTGCTTACAATTTTGAAGGACAAAACCCCAGATAAAAGGCCGTGCCTTTTCTTCTCATCATTTCTTAGCGGGCTGTTATCCACATCCCTTATATAATCCTGAAAAAATGACGTAGCCTTGCCAAGATCATGAGTAAGTAAATTCAATTTGATTAATTGGCGGACTTTATCCTCGGAAAAACTTTCAAACCCGGTCTTTTTCTGTGCTAAAATACAGTCCCCTATTAATGACACGTTCTTCAAATGCTCCAAAAGCGGCTTTCCCGGATGCGAAAACAGCACTGCCCCCACCTCTTATATGATCATAATATTTTCATTTATTCCTTCAATCTTGATATAGGAATCTGTCCTTGCCTTAATCTTATTGCTGTTTCTCTCAAACAGCACCTCTCTGTATTCTTTCACCTTTCTGTCGGCATCCATTTCCACCGGTATTGTCTCTGTAAAATACTCTCTTTCATCTTCATAATCCACATCACCCTTTTTAAGCATGTCCAAAGGCAAAATGCTTGAAAACTCTACAAACTCTTTGTTTCCGTTTACCTCTCGTCCTTCAAATTCTCCGGTATAAGTATAGTTTGCAAGGTTTTCACTAAGCCCCATGCTTATGGTATAAACCGTGCTGTGATCCTCAAGAAGACTTTTTAGCCTATTGTAAATTTGATCATCTTTATGTGAAAAATAAATTCTATAGCACGCATCCTTTAAGAATTCAATTTTTATCTGGGTCCGCTCATATATTTTAGTCATGGACTTTTTTGTATTAATCAAATTTTCGCTAATCCTTACCTTTTTAACAGGACTTTTGATCCCAATCCCTATTTGAGCTTGATCCTTTGTAAAATATTTATGATACTCATCTTTTCCAAACCCCAGCATGGCCGCTATTATCCCTGCGACTGCAGTTCTGGTCGGAATGGAATATGTAAGGGGAGATGTTGTTGTATACGGTTTTTTAAAGTGACCGTAGCTGGCACTGATGTCAAAAACCAGATATTTATCAGCCATTTGCCTCCCTCTCTCTAATAAGATTTTTCTTCAAACTTTATTTCTTTCATATCCTTCAAATCAATCTCTTGCCCCTTATAGGTTAATTTCAAATTTTTGTCGGCAGTATAATAAACTTTTTCTATTTTATCACGGTACTGTACCAGTTCATCTATAAGCTCATCCAATTTAATTGAAAAGTCTTTTATTGTTCGGATTTTTTCTTCCGGGATGTCAAAACTGAGAGCTATTTTGTTTTGCAAATCCCCGATAAAGAAATTTTGCCCCTCCTTATACACAACTCTCAGCATAAGCCTTGGCATATGCCCCATTTTAGAACGGGTAATGAGGTTTTTCGTACCGTTCCACATAGCCTCGTTCAGCAAATCCACATCTTCATCGGTGAGCTTGGTCTCTTTTGCCGCATTTTCGTTAACTATTCCGTGGAAGGCAATGAGAGAATAGGGTAAAATATACTCTTCTCTGAAGGTCTTCTGCTCTTTTCCCTCTTTTGAGGCAAACGCTCCGGTTCCTTTTATATGCTTCAAGCTGACTTTGTTAAGGGATCTTCCCATATTAAACTGTACCGGTCCGGTAAAGGTTATTGATGCATTTTCCAAAGGAATAACTCCGCCAAACAGCCTTATATCTATAGCCTTTCCCAAAATATCATTCAAATTCTCATTAAAGTCCTTTGCTCTGGCTTTTCCGTCTTTAATTCCACCCTTTTCCGATGCCATCTCCCTTACAAATATGTCCTTGCCATTTGTGCCGTCATATCCTTTGTAGCTATATAAATAATCCCTTATAGTTCTTTTGAGCCTTACATCCGTTACTATATTAATCCCGGTTTCCTCATCAATTCTAGGCTTGTTCTCATCTAGCGGATCACCGTTCGGGTTTGCATCGGTAACATCATATAAAAACAATAGTTCCTGCCTGTTCTTAATCATTATTCTCCATCCTCCTCACTGATTTTTTCTTCCTTAAAGTGCTTTGCAAGAGTCATACCCAGTACAAAGTAAAAACTGATTTCATCATTGGAAATATTCTTTTCTGCTTCCTCTCCCAACATATACATTCCGATAAGGTACTCCAACTCTTTATAATAGTTTTTATCATATTCGTTTAATTTGTTAATGGCTTCGGTAAATATCCTTTTCACCAAACTTTTATCCAGCTTCAAGCCGTTGAGCCTGCTGTAGAAAGGCTTGCTTCCCCTTTCGTTGTACTGGATGTTCAAAAGCTTTTCCGCCAATACCCCTGTCAAAAATACTGCCCTCTTATAATCGGAACTGAACACATCGCTGTAGCTTTTGTCAACAAAAAAGTCGAGATACTTTTTGTTTTTCTCCGTCCTCTCCACCATTATTTTCTGCACCCCTCTTTCTTTATCGATAAACAGATTAAGCCTGTCAATAAACATAATGCTCATAAGTGCTTGGAGTACAAGAACCTCTAAGTATTCTTCCCTTGCAAAAGCAACCCTTATTTTGGAAATCATTCTTCCTAAAAGGAATTTGTAACTTATCTTTTTATAGGTAAATACATTGTTTAAAATTTCAAGAAAGCTTTTGTCAAAGTTGCCTTCCGTTTTGTTATTGGGGAAAAAGGTTCTGATTTTATCGAACCCGAAACTTAGGTCATAGGTTGTTTTGTCTTTTCCGGGAAGATTCTTGAATAACTTAATCTCATCCACCGTATCTTTTATTCTCAATATTTTTTTGACCTTGCTGGGAACAATATCTTCAATATATAGAAGTATTCTGAAAACGCTTCCGGACTGTTCTTCTTTAAAAATCAGCATATTGTAATTAAGAAAGTTTTTGCTGTCCTGCATAATTTCAAGAAAATCCCTCTCACTTCCAAGAAGGTTCTGCTTTGAAGTTTCCTTAGTAGAAAATTTTTCATTCTTCTCAAAATCATGAAGTATCTCTATAAAATCCTTTTCATCTTCCAAGTCGCGTATTACAGCTTTAGGGACTACAAAATAATTGAAACCGGAAAATCTTGATGTAAGGTTTTCTCTAATGTATTTTTTACCCTGCTCCAGTTTTTGGGCACACGTAGAACATACGGGATAATTCTTCCATGCATTTTCCTGTTTGAAACCACCGCTTACAAAACCGATTTTATCAACCGTATAGGAATTATAAGTGTTTACAAATCCGAAAACTTCTCTTTCCCCTTTACAGTAATAGCAGATGCCTTCACCCTTTGACGTAGTGCCGTATTTACTGTAATACTGCTCGTCCAATACCCTGGCAAGACGGTTTTTAATCAGCTCAAAATCTCCCATGTATTTTTCATTACCGTTATCGAAAAGTGTGATGGTAATAATAAAGGATTCACCTTTTTTTAATGTAGTGGATTCAACTTTTTCAGTGATATCGTTTTTAATATTTTTTAAATTTGAAGATATGTAATCACGAATTTTTATAAATATTCTTTGATCAGAATCGTTTTGATTTGAAATACTAATGACATCGTTAAGTGAAATCATAATTTTATTCAGTGTCTTTTCCGGCTCGGTATATTTTGATGTAGGAGTTATGTCACCGCCCCTTGAGCTTCCCTTTTTATAAGCATACTTTTTAATTTTTTCGGATGAAAACTCTTCATACTCAATGCCCCGGTAAGAAATGTCCTCATCCTTTAAATCAAATGCAATCTTTAAAACGTGATTATAACTGCCCTTCTCGTTTGGATTCTCAATAACCTGAAGCAATCCTCCGGCATCAGTGTCCCGGTTATTGAGTGCATACTCACCCAACTGCATTACAGCCGTAAGCAACTGACCACCTTCTTTCAAAGCAGCAAATATATATTAATATAATAATATACTTAATTGCAAACATTGTCAACTAATAATGGCTTATTTCGACAAAGTATGAATATATTTTAATTCCTGTGACAATAGTTTTAAAACTATTGCCTTACTCATGAAAAAATCCACAAGTAAGGCAACAGTTTAAATTTATTAAGAGACAAGATAACTAACTATAAAGCTTATATCATAATTGCTATCATATCCTAAAAAAGATAAATGGTATATATATCCATCTATAATATAATTAGCTTCAATACTTGCATAACCAGAACCTATTTCATTAAATAACTGTTCTTTTGATAAATTACCGGCATCTCCTTTTCTATAATAAATATTATATGATGCTGTTTCTTTTCCTAAGCAATTTTTCAGTAAATTGTTAAAATAATCGAAGATTTCCACATAGTTTTCACTATTGAATTCTATGTCATTAAGTGTTATTGAGTATATAATACCTCCTTTTTTTCCTTTATTGTTTAAGTTATAACTTCTGAAAATATTGATTCCATAATCAGTAGTTATTGAATAATAAATAGTTCCGTTCTTATCCACTTCAACCGGTTCCTTTTTTTCCAAAGCTATTGCGTCTTCATTAGTGGCTAATTTTGATATAACTGCATGATTACCAAAATAAAAGCCTATCAGTTTTTGTTTTAAATCTTCTTTTTCCTTCTCTCCCAATATAAACGTTTTATTATATGATTGCTGCGGTATATAGTCAGGATTTTCTGGAACTTGTATTTTAATGTTGTTTTTCACAGGTCCGTCAATTATATAATTCCCATCCGGATGAATATTCCCGCTGCTGTCCATAATTCCTATAGGTAGGAAAGGACAATTTGTCCCTCCTGAAAAATAATACTCAAGTTTATATCTATAAAAGTATGTCGGTAGATTTAATTTAAGTTTTATTGTAGAGCTCGATTCTCCTTTTTTAATTGTTCCATTATATGTTATCATTCCGTCAGGGGATACTGAATGCCCGGTTTCTATAGGTTTCATAATAGTTAATTTTACAGTAAAGTTATAGTCTTCATCAGCAACCATTCCTTCAGGTAAAATTATTGTACCGGATATAGAATCATGTTCTTTATCATTAACCTTTACTTTGTATTTAAGACCATCTTTTGTTATTGATAAACCTTTAGTTACATCCTTTCCTTGATTTATATAGACTTGTTGGCTGTCATTTAACAAAGTATCAATATCTACACTTATCTTGTTTTTACTGTATTGTTTGCCATCAAGAATAATAGCAAAGGGTGTAACGGTTCCAGGCTCCACTTTGATTATCCTTTTAGTTACCATTGACGGAGACTCTGAGCTTACAGATATTTTTACAAAAGTACGCTCAATAATATCTGTTGCATCAATTTCTCCTGAAATGACAGTATAGCCCTTTGCATCCATTTCAGAAACTATTTTACTGTCACAAAATGTATCTGCCTTAGGATAATGTGCATGCCTCCATGCATGATCCAATTGTATTTGTTCGTCTGATAAAAGGAAATAGTCATATGAAAACGGTAAGCTGGCATCTTCGTAAGCCAATCCTCTATTCCAGGTGGTATCCAAATGATAATATTTACCATTTAACTTTACTAAATTCCAAGCATGACTATTGTTTGAATAACCCATTATTTCGTATTCATCGATATCCCCTCTGCCATCTACCTGAGCATATCCTATAATGTATACACTTTCAATTCCTGCTTTTTCAAGAAGCAATCCGGTACAATGTGCGAAAGTATCACAAACCCCTTTTTTATATAAAAAAGCATCCCACAGCCCTCTATTCGAAAAATCGTATGTTACATTATCAACCATATACTGATTAATAGCATATATTTTTTCATAATCCGTCATTCCTGGCTTTATAATCTCAGATATTATTTTATCAGATATTTCATGAACTTTTTTCCTAAGTTTGTCGTTTTCTTCTTTTGACAGCCCCCAGGAATAATTATCTAAATCTTTTATAAATGAAGTAGGTTCAACATCAACGGGGCTGTCTTTCTTAAGCTGGCCATTTTCATAGTAAACGTCCTTTCTTCTAAGAATCATTGCATTACTATAAGTTTTAAAATAATAATTTTCCAAATACTTAAAAGCCTCCGCTGATACTTTTACAACTCCGTTTTCGTACCGCGTATCAACAGGAAGTGTTATTTCTTTTCCATTTACTCTTGCAGTATTTTTGTATAAATCAAATTCAAAAACTGTGTCGTCAATTTCAAGAACGGCTTTATCACCGTTCTCATAATAATCCCCCTCGAATATGCCAGCTAATTGACGTATAGGTACAATCAAATGACCGGAATATAAAGAAGGAATTGATGAGTAATCTATCTTATTTGTTTCATACAGTCCTTTATCATCAACGATATACGATGAATGCTCTGTAGAAATTACCAACTTGCTTGGTTTGTACTTTTCTACAGATTTAGTTATGTACACATTTCTACTTTTAGCATCCCAATCTACCTGTGCTCCCAAAGCTTCACTTACAAACCTTAAAGGAACAAAGGTTCTGCCGTCTTTTATAAACGTCCGAGTGTCCATCGTTTCACTTTTGCCGTTTATATAATATTTGTCTTGATCTATTGTCAGTTGAACAACTATACCATCCCGCATTATTTTTACTGTTCTGTTTTCGCCATCCCATTCAACCTTGGCATTTAATGCTTCGCTGATAAATCTTATAGGAACCTGAGTCCTGCCGTTAAAATCGATATAAGGCTCTGCGTCGGGAAAACTAACAATTTTTTCATTGATATACACTTTCACATTATCATCAGATGCATATAAATTACCGGCAAAAGCAGATACCAGTATTACAAGTAAAATTAAATTAAAAAGTATTTTTCTCATAAAAATACCTCCTGTGTTGATAATTACTTGTAGTAAGTAGTTATATAACATCTATAATATTACCAATTATGGCATATGATTAGATTTATGTCAAATTACCATATGTTCATTTTTATTTCATTTCGCCGGCTAATATTTGTATCGAATACTTATATAAGACAATTGAACACCAATGGAATTCCGAGCTTGATGTCGGGCTTTACGAAGAAAAGTACGATGGATTTTATGCCGTTGCATCAAATCCGGCTGATAACGTAAAGGATATACTCGCCATTAATGAACAGCTTTACCATATTAGAAATTGTTATAGAATGCTCAAGACGGATTTTGCGTCAAGACCATATTTTCACCGCACAAGAGAAAGAATTATTGCTCATTTCATGATATACATATTAAAACCGCTTTTTTTAAATATTTCACTATACTAGCCCCTTTCTTGTGCGGAGATAACAATTCTTATTTTTATTTCACTTTACCGGCTAACATTATTTCATTGAAATGCTTATATTATTTATTGTGTCATCTTCAATAGTAAAACTCAATTTTTTATCCTTATAAAAATAATATACATAATGGGTATCGCCTACTATCATTTCGTCGTTCGGGGTACCGTACTTCTCAATTAAATCTTTGAATGAATCACCAATTTTAATACCTCTTTTTGTGGCGGATATATTTATCTGGCTTATTATACTTTCACCGGAAACAATGTTTACCATAGTGTAAACGGAAAAACCTTCATATATTCTGCAATAATAATGATTTTCCAACTCACTGTCAGTGCCAACATATGTTAATATACAATCCATACTATCAGGACCGTTTTCAAGAGTATCTATCATTTCTTGAGGGTCATCACCTACCTCGATTGTAATTCCTCTAACATATACTTTAAAATCATCTTCATTCAGCTCGATTGTATCCTTATCGATGCTTTCCGTATCTTCGGTATAATCCTCAGTTGTTCGATCATTAACTTCAGTTGTTTGAACGTTAACTTCAATTATTCGGTCATTAACTTCAGTATCTTTTTCTTCAAGGATATATTTTTTCATAACATTTTGGATACTGCATCCGGTTAAAATTAATGCAATAGATACAACTAAAATCAGTTTTTTAAACATTTTCTCACTCCCCCGAAATCTCAATTAAAGTTTTAAAGTATCAAAAACAATTAAACAGTTTTATTCTTCCTTCCATATTACACATACAAAGCAATTATAACAAATTGTTTCCATTGAAAACAATACTTATTTTTTTATTCTCCCTCTTTGTTGAAACACCGCTGTTGTAAGAAGATTTATCTAAAACCGTACTTCATTTAAACGTGGTGTTATAATTAAAAATATTGCCTTACTCGTGAGCAAATCCACGAGTAAGGCAATGCTTTCATTGTAAGATACTATCAATCAGCCAATACTTCATAGCCGTTTTCAGTATAATACTCATGATCTCTTGCCGCTTCCTCTACCTGTCCGAAGAACCAACTGGTTGGCGGAACATCTTCAAATGAAGCAATATCGACCTTCAAAGGTCCTCTGAAAAGCATTTTATTTATCATTGTTACTGCCTCGGAACGCTTAATCGGCAAATCGGGCCGGAATGTTCCGTCTTCATATCCTTCGATTATTTTCAACCTCTTTATTTCTTCTATGTAGTTTTGAGCCCAATGTCCGCTTAAATCCTTATAAACTTCCTCAAACGGCTTTACATTTTCCACCTGCATATATTTTGCCACAACTGTTGCAAACTCCGCTCTGGTAATGGGATCATCGGGATGGAATGAGTTATCTTTATATCCTATAAAGATTCCTGCATTTGTTGCTGACTGTATGTAATCGCTTGCCCAATGAGTTGTTTCAACATCCGAATAAATCTTCTTTTCGCTCTTTATCGGTGCAAGGCCCATAATTTTTGCAAACATAACGGCAACTTCCGCTCTCGTTACATGTCTTTCCGGTTTGAACTCTCCGTCAGGATAGCCGACCACATAGGCTTTGTGGCTTAACTTCTTTTGCTTACGCAGCATGACCTTAACCGTCGACTTATCGTCATCGGTGTTGATCAATCCTTCGTTGCCGCTTATTCTTGCTGTATTCGATATCATAACTTCATCTACTGAAATTTCACCTGATTTTACTTTATAAACTATCTTTCCCGATCCCTCTGCAGCTAAGTTCTGTATCTTCCATGATATTGTACTCTCTTTAATTTCACCGGCTCCGCTGTCAACTGCCGTTGTGTTATCCAGTATATCAGCTATAATTTCAAAGGGACCGGTGTCTGATTTGAGCATGTTTTTATAATTTATTGTAAATATTATTTCTTCATGTTCCGTATAAGTGGTCTTATCGGAAGTCAACGATATTGCAATATCAACGGGCAAAGCTGCAGGAACAGGTGTTGTTGGAGGTTCCGTTACAGTTACTTCCTTTGGAGTTGTGTTTGGTGAATCGCTCCCGCCTGATGGTCGCTTTAATACCGACACTTCACAATCGGCCATTATGTCTGTTTCCGTTATATATGCTTTAATTGTACATTTTCCAATACCTACAGCGGTTACTTTTCCATTTGAATCAACCGTTGCAACCTTTTCATCACTTGATTCCCATCTGACATCCTGAATTTCATAGGAAAAACTCGTTAAAACAGCTTCCAGCTGCTTTGAGCTTCCTTTATTCAAAGTTACGGACTTTGGCTTCACTTCCAGCTTATCTTTAATAGTAATTCATAGTGAGTGGTATCAGAAGAATTTCCGGCATTGTCTACAGCCTTTATATGAATATAAACAGGTATTGTCAAATCCAATTCCGACAAATGTACTGAAATTGATGTATCGGTGGTGTCCACCTTATTGTCGGGCTCGGTATCTTGGTTATTGTCAATAATATATGAATATCCGGCAAGTCCTGTTGTGTTTATTGCAGTGGCAGTATTTGATATAATCTCATCACCGATGTATTCATTGATAGCTTTCACATAAAACTCATACTCTGTTCCGTTATCGTCAGACTTCGAGTAATTCACCACCAAACTATTTCCATCAACCTTTACACTGCTTATATTTACACTGTCCGGAGCCGCAAAATCCTGGGACTTATGATCGTCACAAAAATTGTTACCTGTCAGCTGAGCCAGATAAAACAATGTATTTGCCAAAAGCTTTTGCTCATTCTCCGTTGCAGCACCGTTTGAATGCCCTGTCTGAATCATTGCACAGTTGTTCCATGTTGTAAGGTAGAAGTTTGTTGTCCCGGCCTTGCCGCTCCATTCTGTAACCGGATTTTCATTATTGGTATAACTATCGGAAGTATACTCCAACCATACATCTCCCATCGCAAATTGACCGACAGTATGAGACATCGGTATGTTCAACACGGTTCCTTTACCGCCTATCACCCATGGATAATTGGTAAGAAGTCCTTCCTTTTTTACACTTACCGTAGTATTCCCGTAATAGATATCGCCGATAAGTTCAATATTAATGTAGCTGCTAAGAGATTTAAATACATGATTATAATCATGCCCCAGTATGGTATCATGTCCGAACAAAACACCCCTGCCGGTTTTAATAAATTGTTCCACGAGGTCCCTTGCCTGTTCTGAAATGTCGAAATCATTATTTTTATCATATCCTCCGAAGTAAATGACATCATATTTCCAATTACCGCCGTCATCCTTCAAATATGAACCCGGATCAACGTTAAAATCCAGCATATTAACCTGATCAACAGTTATCAATCCTTTTCCGTATCCGTTTGTCTCCATCCATGTCTTCAATTCATTTCCTGCATCGGGGTAAACATTTAATACTTTTACATCAGTCTTTGACGGTATGCTTTGATAGACTGCCTCGTCCTGCCCCTTTGCATAGACGGTATACAAATATCCCGGACCGAGATCCGTCCATTCAAGACGTATATAATTTTCACCGGCAGCGGGTGTGGCAGTGATGGTTAAATCGGTCTGAGCCAATGAGTTCATCGGTACCAATAAAGAAACAACCATTATTACGGTTACTACAAGACTAATAAACCTTTTCACATTAATCCCCCCATATAAAGAGTCAAATCATATATATAAGTAAAAACTTATAAAACAATCTGTATGTTATCGGAGATGAGAATTTCATTGCTTCTTTAATATTATATTAAGCCCTTTCTCCAACACCTACAAACGCTTTATTGCTCTTACTAATTAATTACAGTCTGTATTATATCACAAATTTTAACATTTAATATGATAATTTATATGTAGGGATTAAAATTTTTATGAGATCGAAAAATCTAAAGTTTATTTGACAGCTTCATAAACTGACTTTATCAACTCACAGATTTTCTCCTTATCCTTGCATCCCGGTCTTTCCTCCACCCCGGTCAGAACATCCACTGCAAAAGGCTTTACCCTTTGAACAACGGAACGAATGTTATCCGGGTTAAGTCCACCGGCCAATATAACCGGCAACGGACTCACCTTTTGTACTGCCGTAAATACCGATAGATCAACTCTAACCCCTGTACCTCCCGGCATGGTTGATGTGTATGAATCCACCAGGACAGCAGACACCCCGGTGCGAGCAAGCTCCCGGACTGCCACAGCCGGATCGCTGATTTCAAAATCACAATTTCCGTCCGCATCTATGCGAAGGGCTTTTATTACCTTGACTCCTCGGGGCTTCAACCTTCCCACTATTTCCTTTACATCCTGCAGTGTTTCCTTGTAATGAAGCTGAACAATATCCGGACAGGTAGCATTTACAACATCCAAAACCTTGGGGACCGCTCCTCCCGTCACAACACAGGTACTTACAAAGGGAGGAGCCCCGTCGATAAGCTTCCTGGCAGCAGACGTTGTTAAATTCCACGGCACGGGCACCGGGTAATCAACTACAAATCCCAGCACATGGGCTCCTGCCTGTACACAGACCTCTATGTCCTTTTTATTCATAAGTCCGCATATTTTTACCCGTGTCACCGCACTAAACCTCCCGCCCGCTAAGTTTAAGATACATTTTAGCCGGATCTTCCGCCTTCAAAATGGCCGTACCTACCAAAACCGAATGAGCTCCTGCTGCTATGGCTCGCTTCACGTCCTCTGAAGAAGAGATGGAACTTTCGCTTAATAGAAAAGCACCGGGACGTACCAGTTCTGCAAGCCTTTCTGTAGTATTTACATTTCCGTCATCCATCTCCCACTGAATTATGTTTCGGTTGTTAATGCCCAAAAAAGTTACACCCATCTCATTGGCGACTTTAATTTCCTCTTCGCTGTGGGTTTCCACCAGAGGCTCCAAGCCTAATAATATAGCTTCCTCCACCAAACTGAACAACTGATTTTTTTCAAGTATTGAAGAAATCAGCAGAACACTGCCGGCTCCCATTTCAACACTCTCCAAAAGCTGTTCCCGGTTTTTTATAAAGTCCTTTCGCAAAATTGGCACATGAACGGCCTGTGCTATGCTATAGAGTAGTTCCCGGGATCCCCCGTAATGCTCCGATTCAGTAACCACCGAGATCACCGGGGCACCGGCCGCTTCCAAAGAACGGGCTATGGAGACGGGATCCCTTCCCATAAGCAAGTCGCCCTCCGCCGGCGACTTGCATTTTATATCGGGAATCACGGGAATTATACCTGCGTGGTATTTTTCCCACAGTATTGAAGTACATTTGGTACACGCTTTGTTATTTCCATGACTTATTTGCTTATCCATATCAAACCACCGATCTAAACTCATTGGAAGCCTCAATAAGCTGATTCAGCTTGCTTTGTGCCGCTCCGCTGTCAATAATCTCACCTGCAAGCTGTATACCTTCTTTAAAGGAAGCTACTTTGTTTCCAATCATCAAGGCACCGGCCGCATTTAAAACAACTGCCTGACGTCTTGGTCCCTTATCCTTTCCCGAAAAAACATCCCTAATCATGCAGGCATTCTCCTGAGGTGTTCCTGTTGCAATTTCTTCAAGAGTGCAGCGTGAAAGGCCAAAATCCTCCGGTGCAATCTCATAGGTTGTAATATTTCCGTTATTGAGCTCGTTAACTCTTGTTTTTCCCATCAATGAAATCTCATCCAAACCATCCAATCCATGAACGAACAATGCCCTTTTATAGCCTATGGAAGCAGCTACCTTGGAAACCGTATCCAAAAGCTCAGGCTTATAAACCCCCATAACGTGCCGGGAAGCCTGTGAAGGATTGATCAACGGACCGATTATCGTATAGAAAATTGTTTTAATACCCAAATCCTTTTCCGGCGGAAGCACTTTGCCCATTACCGGATGGAACAGCGGAGCATATATGAATGCAATCCCTACTTCTTCAATAAGCTTTTCTACCGATTTGGGGCTCTGATTGATTTCTATACCCAGGGCTTCAAGAACATCGGCACTTCCCGAAAGGCTGGATATGGACCGGCTTCCGTGCTTGGCAACAGGAATGCCTGCAGCCGCTGCAACAAAGGCTACCGCTGTGGAAATGTTAAACGTACTCAAGCCTCCGCCGGTTCCGCAGGTATCCATAAGCTCATCATCTACATTGGGAGAAATCTTTATGCAATTATCCCTCATAGCCTGGGCAATAGCAGTAATTTCCGTCAATGTCGGTCCTTTCATTAATAATGCCACCTGAAAGCCCGCAATTTGAACATCACTGAGCTCGTCATTTTTTATTGCAACAATTAAGCTGTATGCTTCTTCATAGGTCAAATCTTCCCTTGCCGTCAGCTTTTTTAAAACGCTTCTAATCATTTTGTTTCCTCCTTATTCCCGGATTCTGCACGTCCCGTATAGACAAAATCCTATTTTAAAATAACGGTTATATCATATTTCTTGCTTTATTTAATCGCGCTCTTCATTTTACTCACATAATCAACAACATAAGGTATACAGTCCCTGCCGTATTGTCCTATTATTTTTACGATGGCACTTCCCACAATTACACCGTCGGAAAATTTACTCATTCTTGCCGCCTGCTCCGGTGTCGATATTCCGAAACCGATGGCACAAGGAATATCTTTCACTGCTTTCACCTGCTTTATCATGTTCTCGGCCTCGTTTCCGATTTGCTCCCGCACCCCGGTAACTCCCATAGACGAAACGCAGTACAAAAATCCTTGGGCTTCCCGGGCAATCATCCGTATTCGCTCATGGGAGGAGGGAGCAATCATTGAGATAAACTCGATACCGTATTTTGAACAATAGGGCAGAAATTCATCCCTTTCTTCAAAGGGAACATCGGGAATAATAACCGCATCAATTCCCACCTCTTGGCTCTTTTTCATGAACCTCTCGGCACCGTAAGTAAAAACAGGATTGGCATAAGTCATAAAAGCCAAAGGTACATCACAGGATTTACGAATACTTTTTACCATTTCAAAAATACCATCCGTTGTCGTTCCGGCAGATAGTGCACGATAATCGGCCTCCTGAATCACCGGACCTTCCGCCACCGGATCGGAGAAGGGAATACCCAGCTCAATCAAATCCGCGCCGGCTTCCGCCATTTTTAAAACCAGCTGTTCAGTTATTTCCAGGCATGGATCTCCCGCTGTTATAAACGGGATAAAAGCCTTACCCTTACTAAAAGCCCTCTGTAACTTATTCATAAATCTGTTCCCCCTTATACCTTGCTATTGCAGCAACATCTTTATCTCCTCTTCCCGAAAGGCATATTACAATAATTTGATTCTTATCCATGGTAGGTGCAAGCTTCATTGCATAGGAAACCGCATGGGCACTCTCAACTGCCGGAATAATTCCTTCTACCTGGGAAAGATATTCAAAAGCCTTAACTGCCTCATCATCGGTAACCGGAACATACTCTGCCCTGCCAATATCTTTTAGGTATGCATGCTCCGGACCTATTCCCGGATAATCAAGTCCTGCCGATATGGAATACACCGGTGCAATCTGTCCGTACTCATCCTGACAGAAATAAGACTTCATTCCATGGAAAATTCCAAGCTTTCCGTTTGCGATTGTTGCAGCATTTTTATCGGTATCAACACCCTTTCCTGCCGCTTCACACCCAATCAGCCGAACACCGGTATCATTTATAAAGTCATGGAATATTCCCATTGCATTGCTGCCTCCCCCAACGCATGCCATTACCACATCGGGGAGCCGCCCTTCTTTTTTCATTAACTGTTCTTTAACCTCACGGCCTATCACACTTTGAAAATCCCGGACAATTGTGGGAAACGGATGTGGTCCCATTACGGATCCCAGCACATAATGAGTGTCATGAACCCTCTTTGACCATTCACGCATTGTTTCATTGACCGCATCCTTTAGGGTCTGAGTTCCGGAAGTTACTGCATGAACCTTTGCTCCTAAAAGCCTCATTCTAAATACGTTCAGAGCCTGGCGCTCGGTGTCCTCCTTTCCCATAAATATCTCACATTCCAATCCCAAAAGCGCAGCCGCTGTAGCTGTTGCAACTCCATGCTGTCCGGCTCCGGTCTCAGCTATAACGCGGGTTTTCCCCATGTATTTGGCAAGAAGCACCTGTCCCAAAACATTGTTTATTTTGTGGGATCCGGTGTGATTGAGGTCCTCCCGCTTCAGATAAATCTTTGCTCCCCCCAGATCCTTTGTCATTTTAGCGGCATAATATAGAAGCGATGGTCTTCCTGCATAATTCTCCAATAAGTCATTCAATTCAGCCACAAACTTCGGGTCGTTCTTAAAGCGGTTATAAGCTTCTTCCAGCTCAATTACCGCATTCATCAGTGACTCAGGAATGTACTGACCTCCATGTACTCCAAACCTTCCTTTTGACATAAGCGTCACTCTCCCATATAAATATTTAATTCGAGGGCAACCGGGCCCGTTTGCTTTTTTAAGTAAAATAAAAAAGGCTTTCATCCCGGTTAAGGGACAAAAGCTCTTGACTTCTGTGGTACCACCCAAATTGACGGAAAACCGTCCACTCATTTTGCATACTAACATATGCACCCCACTGATAACGGACAGGGTTCCCGTAAGTGCCTACTCTCGCAATACGATTTCGGACTTCCCTCTCAAGCCCATTCAGAATAACCTCTGTAATCGCATTCCCACCATCTAGCGACTCTCTTTGTACAGGTAATTATCCCTACTCTTCTTGATCATAGGTTTAAACTTATATTAAACAAATTATATCATTTGCAACATGTCTTTGTCAACTGCAATAATTAAAAATTGATTACCCCAATGTGCTCCAAAAGAATCTTTAAGCCCATTCCAACGAGAATAACCCCACCCACAATCTCCGCTTTTGACTGAAGCTTTGCTCCAAAAAGGTTGCCTATCTTTACCCCGGCAAAAGAAAGACTAAAGGTAGTGATTCCGATCATGGTAACAGCCGGTATAATGTTCACCTGTAAGAAAGCAAAGGTAACGCCTACTGCCAAAGCATCAATACTTGTGGCAAAAGCCATCATGGTTAAACTCTTTATATTAAATGAACCGTCATCTATCTCACATGTGTTTCGGGATTCTTTTATCATATTGATTCCGATAATCGATAAGAGAATAAACGCAATCCAATGGTCAATTGATACTATATATTTTTCAAATTGTTTTCCCAAAAGATAGCCCAATAGAGGCATTAACGCCTGAAATCCTCCAAAAAAGCAGCCAGTGATAACGGCATTTTTATAGCTCATTTTTTTCATCGACAATCCTTTACAAATCGCTACTGCAAAAGCATCCATCGAAAGTCCGACTGCTATGATTAATAGTTCTATATTCCCCAAATCATCATTCTCCTTCCTGTTTTTTTATTATAGCATGGATTTGACCAGTTGCAAGCATAATTCAAATATTTCCCATTTTTTTATAACACCTCGTTTAAAAAATCTTTTGCTTCTAGAATAAATAAAATAATAAAAATCTTATTTCTATACGGCAGTTAAAAATGTGATATAATGGTAATACAAAAAAAGGAATAGGTGCGAATATGAAAAAGGAAGTAGCAGATTTGTTATCATATCTCGATTCAAGCGATACTGAGGAAAAAAGTGCAGCTATAGCTGATATCGCTTTGCTTTTGGAAATGAACACATTTATACTGAACGGAGCAAATATTGCCACGATGGAAGAAGAGTTTAAAAAATTCCTGGATGAAGAACTTTTATCTATAAGACTTAGCATTGAAGAACAAAAAGAGATAGTTGATGAGTTGATTGAAAGGATTTGTGCAAAGGATGAGTTGAGTTCATCAATGTTTTGGGCTATTGGAAAGTCTCATGCTTCGGTAGGATTTCCAAGACTTACAGAAGTCATAAAACGCTATTGGAAAACTTTTGATGATAAAACGTCTTATCAATCAATGATTGCATTGGAAAACTTTATTGATCATTATTATAATAGGAGTTTAATGGAAAAGCTTCTCCCCATGGATGAAGAGATTATGGATTTTGTTAGGATCAAATCGGAATCCTCTAATGAGAAAGTGGCTGAACTTGCAAACAGAATACTGAATGGATTATGTTAACAGTTTTGTTACATTATATATTCATGTATCTATTAACACCACGGTCACCGGTTAACCGGTGGCCTTTTTTCAATTGGAGATTAATACCGGCCGGTAAAGATTGATACAGGCCGGTAAGCCTAAACTACCCCATTTAAAGTCTTTGGGACAGTATATAAATTAAGTAATATACCAATATCACAAAAGAAGCCGCAAATATCATCATCCAAACTGAAAATAAAAAAATCACGCGGCGAGCATACCTTAAGGTTTCACGAATTGCACCGTATTCATCAGTACGCTTTGTTATCTTATAATACTCGGGCTTATCAATGTTTTGTACAACTCCGAACACTTTATAAGGCTTGTTTAAACGGATATTGTAAAATTCCTTTTTTGAAACGGTTATTGACTCCTCAAACTTTCCGTCCTCCGTAGCCAGAATAAAGCGGTATATATATGAATACGCATTAAACCATATACATTGTTTACTTACAACCTTAAAATTGTGAGCACCTAGGAAGTGAAGGTTTTTTTTCTTAAATAAATTAAACCCGAATTTTATATGTCGTTTAAAGTATTCATTATTATAGCGCTTCACATCTTTCTTTGAAGTTATTCTTATATTTTTAAATTTATACTTAGGCGTCTTTTTTTCATTATTAAGCTTATAGTTAGCCATACAGTTTACCAACCCTCTTCTTCCAGAGCATTATTATTTCCTTTTTATAATGTCATTGCAATTATATCGCATATAAATAACAGATAATTTTAAACAATACTTTTTTGGCAGCAGAAATCATATAAATGATATATACAATTATATCATATGTTATGTAAAGTCAATTACCTGATTTTATTCTTTACTACTATATTAAAGTGTGAGATAATAAATTTTGTAAAAAAACTGTGAAAAGTGAGGTCGAAAAATGAAAAACAAACAGCTTATAGCATTGGTCGTAGCAGGGATGGTATTTGTATTTGTGTGCTCATCAAGTGTCCTGGTAAACACTCTTTCAAAACGATTTGAATCATCCCTGAAATTAAACAGTTTTAGCCATTCCGGCAATGTTCTTCCCTCAACCCCGCACATCGGCGTTGTAAAAGTGGAAGGAACCATAGTGGATTCCAGCAGCAGTAGCAGTTTATTTGCCAGTGAAGGATATAATCATCAAAACACACTGGATCTGATTGAAGACATGAAGAATTCCTCCAGCAATAAAGGAATCATATTGTACGTAAATTCTCCCGGAGGCAGTGTTTCCGCCAGTGACGAGCTTTACCTGAAATTGAAAGAATATACCGAAGAAACCGGAAGGCCTATCTGGACGTACATGGCTGACCAGGCATGCTCCGGAGGCTACTATATCTCGATGGCTTCCCAAAAAATTTACGCAAACAGAAACACCTGGACCGGGTCTATCGGCGTTCTTATTTCCTTGATGAATTATAAAGACTTATTTGAAAAAATAGGAATTAAGGGTATTTACTTTACCAGCGGCAAAAATAAGGCAATGGGTGCGGGTGACCTTGATTTAACCGAAGAACAGCAAGAGATTTTTCAGAGTCTTGTAGATGAATCTTATGAACAGTTCGTGGAAATTGTAGCTGAAGGCAGAAATATGACGGTAAGTGATGTTAAGAAAATTGCAGACGGCAGGGTTTACTCCGCAAAGCAGGCATTGGACAAAAAGCTTATCGATGAGATTGCAACATATGAAGACATGAAAGAAGCATTCAGTGAAGAACTGGGAGACGTAGAAATATACACACCGGAATCCAATAACATATTTAATCTTAGTTCATTATTCGGTTATATAAGCAAAATAAAACCGCGTTCAGATGCAGAAATGCTCATTGAATTTATGGACAAAAACGGAAGCGGGGTGCCAATGTATTATGCAAAACCAGGAGTGTTCTAGTACCACCGTATATGCGGGATTTGTTGTTCGTTTAATGGCTTTCATTATCGATTCTCTGATTGTGGGAATTGCGCTGTTATTTGTGCGTTTACCGGTTTTCATTATTTCCCTTATAGATCCGTCAAATATCCTGAAAGCCCCCGTACTTTTTGAGTTCAGTGTCTATGATATAGGACTCTACCTTTTGGGTGCAGCCTATTATGTGCTGATGACTTATTACTGCGGCTCTACTTTGGGAAAAAAGCTTCTGAATATAAAAGTAATAAGTGAAGATGAAAACGGACTGACTTTTATAAATGTTCTGTTTCGGGAAACAATCGGAAAATATTTATCGGGAATTGCTTTTATAGGCTATTTCATGATAATGATTGACAGTGAAAAGAGGAGCCTTCATGACAGACTCTGCGATACCAGAGTAGTCTACAACTTTAAGCTTCCGGTTAAAATTATAACACAAGAACCTAAAACAGGGGACGGTTCTCTGTTTTAAAATAAAACAGGGGACGGTTCTCCATAAAACAGGGGACGGTTCTCTGTTTTAAAACAGAGAACCGTCCCCTGTTTTATCTACGTCCCCTGTTTTATCTATATCTTTGATTTTTTTTCGGCGTTTAACGCACTCCGTCAACAAGTATTCAATTTGCCCGTTCAGGGAACGGAAATCGTCCTCTGCCCAAGCAACCAATTCCTTCCAAAGGGAAGACGATAGCCTCAAAACCAGCTGCTTTTTGTCTTTTTCCTTATTTTCCATCTATCATCATCCCCCTTTCCGATTTATTAATATAGTGAACCACTGTTTACCACCGGTTGCGCATCCTTGTTGCCGCAAAGAACAACCAATAAATTGCTGACCATTGCAGCTTTTCTCTCTTCATCTAGATTTACTATATCATTTTCACTCAATTTGGCAAGAGCCAGTTCCACCATTCCGACAGCACCCTCAACAATCTTCTGTCTTGCATCAATGATAGCCGTAGCTTGTTGTCTTTGAAGCATTGCCGACGCAATCTCCGGTGCATATGCCAGATAGGTAATTCTGGTCTCTATTATTTCAAGTCCGGCAATATCCACCTTTGATTGAAGCTCCTCCTTAATTCTTTCTGCAACCTCGTTGCTGCTGCCCCTAAGAGACTTTTCATTTTCGTCTTCCAAAGATGTGTCATAAGGATAAAGCCGCACAATATTGCGCAGTGCCGCATCACACTGGATGGACAGAAACTCTTTATAATTGTCCACATTGAAAACCGCTTTTGCTGTGTTGACAACCCTCCAGATCACCGCAACTCCAATAATTACAGGATTTCCTAATTGGTCATTTATCTTTTGCTTGTCATTGTTTAAGGTCATTGTCTTAAGGGAAATTTTCTTATCCACACGAGCTGCCATTAAGGCTTGTGGTGTACCTTTAACAAACACTGCCGCCTTTTCATCAACAATAGTGCCGGAAGATGTGGGAGTTACTGCCGCCGGATTGACAGCAGAAACAAAGGGATTGACAAAGAAAAACCCCGCACCCTTCAGCGTACCGTAGTATTTACCGAAGAGCGTCAATACAAGGGCTTCATTGGGTTTAAGTATCTTAAGTCCTGCAAAAAGAGTCGGGCCTATGATAAAAGAATATAAACCTCCCACCACCATTAGCGCTATACCCGGTGCAACATTTTTGCCACTGTCCAAAATTACGGTACCGTAGATAAAACCGGCCAGTGCCACAATAATCATAATAATGTTCAGCAAAAGGACCGCCATTCCACTTGTGCTTTTCGCAATGATTTCTTCATATTGCATGTTTCTTTCATTTAAATTGGTGCCCGCCATATTTAAAACCCCTTTCCGATAAAAAATATAAATCAGTATCAATGTGATATCATTTTGATTTCATTTTAATATTACCATATATGCTTTACCCTGTCAATATTCCCTATTCAATATGCGGTATATTTTATTAAGTAAAGAAAAAAGCCAAACTCAAGTTTTGGGAAAATTTTTCTCTACATTAATCCAGTGCGCTCTTAAAAAACTTGGCCACGAAATACATCTTCACATAAAAAAATACATATATTAAAAACAGCACAAATAAAAGTTTAGATAAATATAAAAAACTAGTTTTCTTTTTCAATAGTAATAATGTATAATATACAATGGTTAGTAAATGACATATCAATTGCTAAGGAGGTTCTTCAATGTTTCCTATCACAACCCAAACGATTCAAATCGTATCCCTCATCATTTCCGCCCTCGCTCTTGGGGTTGCCGCATGGCTGTACACATGGGTGAAGGCTCAGCCATCTTCAAATAAACGTATTGCCGAAATTGGTGAATATATTCGTCAGGGAGCCAATACGTTTTTAAGACGTGAGTATCTAATACTGGCACGTTTTACTGCAGTAGCATCTGTATTAATTGTTATATTGCTGCCCAAACCAATCTGGAGAGGTGCTAATATAGCCGATAATATTTGGATGGCTGTAGCATATGTATTCGGTACAATTCTGTCTGCCCTCGCAGGAAAAATCGGTATCCAAATTGCAACCATCGCCAATATCAAGTGTGCTGAAGCTGCACAAAAAGGTGTTAAACCTTCATTTATGACAGGTTTTCGTGGCGGTGCTGTAATGGGTATGGCTGTTGTCGGAACCAGCCTTTTAGGTGTCACCCTTGTATTCATGCTTATCGGTGATGCCAGTGCCCTTTTGGGATTTAGCTTCGGTGCAAGTTCACTGGCACTCTTTGCTAAAGCCGGTGGAGGTATTTTCACAAAAACAGCCGATATCAGTGCCGACCTCGTTGGAAAAGTAGAATTGGGCATGGAAGAAGACGACCCGAGAAACCCTGCCGTTATAGCAGACAATGTCGGCGATAACGTGGGAGATGTTGCCGGAATGGGTGCGGATCTTTTTGACTCCAATGTTGCTTCAATGGCTGCAGCTTTGGTTATGGCAACTTCCTTAGGCGGTATACACAGTACAAATGTTGCAATGGTTTTCGCCTATGCAGCAATCGGACTCTTATCTTCCATCATCGGTGTTGCCACAGCACGTATCGGTAAAAACGGTGATCCTAACAAAGCCCTTAACAGTTCTACCTATGTAACCACTGCCGTGTATGCTGCATTAACTGCTTTATCAACATGGCTTTTCAATTTTGAATGGCGCGTTTGGGCTGCAACTGCTGTCGGGTTGATAGTAGGTACCGTTATAGGTATTACTTCCGACTATTTCACCAATGATGCAAAGCCTCCTGTTAAAGCAGTTGCCAACGCTTCAAAATCCGGGCCTGCATTTACCATATTATCAGGATTTTCCTACGGTTTGTTAAGTGCTCTTCCTGCATTGATAGGTATTGCAGTTACAGCATTATTGGCCTATTATATCTGTAATCCGCTAGGAGCCGGTTACGGTATGTTCGGTATTTCAATGTCTGCATTGGGTATGCTATCCATTGTCGGAATGATCATATCCAATGATGCTTACGGACCGATCGTTGACAATGCCCGTGGTTTGGCTGAAATGGGCGGCTTTGGAGAGAAGGTTATAGCCATTGCCGACGAACTGGATTCAGCCGGTAATACCGTTAAAGCAGTAACCAAAGGATTTTCCATCAGTGCTGCAGGTCTTACGGTTATTTCCCTTTTGGGTGCTTTCATGAGTGAAGTCAATGTAGCCGCTGCAGAGTTGAATGTTACCGGCATAGCTAATTTTGATATTATGAATCCCACCGTTTTCTTCGGACTTATTATAGGTATATCAATTCCAGCGGTATTCTCAGCTATGCTGATGCTGGGTGTTGACAAAAACGCACAGAGGATGGTTGAAGAAATACATAGGCAATTCGATACCATCCCCGGTCTCAAGGAAGGTAAAGAGGGTGTCAAACCCGATTATGAAAAATGTATAGATATTGCGACCACCGGATCAATAAAAGAGCTTATACCTGCGGGTTTGGTAGCTATTTTCTCAACCATTGCCGTCGGTCTTGTCGGCGGTGCGGAAGCAATAGGAGGTTTCTTAACCGGAAATATTGCATCGGGACTGTTACTTGCCCTCTTGATGTCGAATGCAGGTGGACTTTGGGATAACGCTAAAAAATATGTTGAAGCCGGAAATTGCGGAGGTAAGGGTTCAACAGCACACAAAGCTGCTGTGGTAGGAGACACAGTCGGTGACCCCTTTAAGGACACTGCCGGCCCTTCAATCAATACGCAAATTACCGTTGTTTCCCTGGTTTCTTCACTGATGTCGGGATTATTCCTTCTGTACTCTATCTTCTAAGATAATACAGATGAAAAAGAGGGGCATAAAAGTCCCCTCTTTTTTTTCATCTATATTAAGTTTTTATTATTTATTGTTTTTAATAAAATTTATATAGTCGGATTTCGACAAATACATTATAATAAATAATAGTATAGAATCGATTATTGAGTTGAGAGGAGAAGTGTAAAATGAGTTTTCCTGACAACAGGGGTTTTTATGGAGAATATGGGGGACGTTTTGTTCCCGATAACCTTGAAAGCGCACTTGAAGAAGTAAAAGCGGCGTTTAACAAATTTAAAAACGATGAGTCTTTCATAAAGGAACTGGATTATTACCTTAAATATTTTGTCGGAAGACCCAGTCCTTTGTATTTTGCAGAAAGACTGACCAAAGAAGCAGGCGGAGCAAAGATTTACTTAAAAAGAGAAGACCTCAACCACATGGGTGCTCATAAAATCAACAACACAATCGGACAAGTTCTTCTCGCAAAACGCCTTGGCAAAAAGAGAATTATAGCCGAAACCGGTGCAGGTCAGCATGGAGTTGCTACAGCTACTGCATGTGCTTTGTTCGGGATGGATTGCATTGTTTACATGGGTGAGGAGGATACCCGCAGACAAGCCCTGAATGTTTTCAGAATGGAGCTTTTAGGTGCTAAGGTTGTAGCTGTAAAAAGCGGAACAAGAACATTAAAAGATGCTGTTGATGAGGCCCTGAATGATTTGATTGAAAACTATAAAGATACTTTCTATATGTTGGGTTCTGCCGTAGGGCCGGATCCCTATCCTGAAATGGTTAAGCATTTTCAGTCCATAATCGGTAGGGAAGCCAAAGCGCAGATAATGGAACTTGAAGGCCGTCTGCCCGATTACCTGGTTGCCTGTGTTGGCGGCGGAAGTAACGCTATCGGTCTGTTTGCTCCTTTCTATGACGATAAGGAAGTTAAAATGGTTGGCGTTGAACCGGCCGGAAAAGGACTTGATACGCCGGATCACGCAGCCACCATCACTTGTGGAACTCCCGGTGTTTTACACGGATTTAAAAGCTATCTACTTCAGGATTCCAACGGTGAACCTCTCCCTGTTTATTCAATAGCAGCAGGATTGGATTATCCAGGTGTAGGTCCTGAGCATGCATTCTATAAGGATAGTGGAAGAGCGCAGTATGTAACTGCTTCCGATAAGGATGCTATCGATGCTTTCCTCAAGCTTTCAAAAGTTGAGGGAATCATACCTGCTATTGAAAGCTCCCACGCAGTATCTTACGGATTGAAGCTTGCCAGTGAGCTTGACAAGGACAAGATTATTATCATCTGTCTGTCCGGAAGAGGCGACAAAGACGTTGCAGAAATAGCAAGGATACTGGGAAAAGGCTAAATTAAATCTATATAAGATTACTATAAGCGAGGGGCTTGACGCACCCTCGCTTTATTTAACGGGATTTCACCATGTGAAATGACCCGATTTTGAGAATTTCTCGATCATATCCTTCGTTAGTCCCTTATTTTTACAAATATCGGCATATAACTGCGCACTTTTTCTGGCTGTCCTTTCCTGGGTTTTAAAGTTGCATTCATACAGTCCGAAACTTGTAGTTTCACCCTCCAGCCATTCAAAATTGTCCATAAGCGTCCAGTAATAGTATCTTTCTATCTGAATGCCTTCAGTTATTGCTTTTGCAATATAATAAAGATGATCTGCAATAAAGTCCGGCCTTTTATTATCTTTTCTATCGCTAATACCGTTTTCCGTTATGAAAATCGGAAGCCTATACCTGTCATAATACTTTTTGCACACTCTATATATTCCTTCCGGATAGATATCCCAACCCAAGTCTGACTTTCCGAGGCTTCTGTCATTGACAAACAGGTAAAAATACTGGGATGGATCAAATACGAACTCCACTATATTTCTCGTATAATAATTAATTCCTAAAAAATCTACATATATTCCTTTTTTATCACCGCCGCCCATTAAAGAAAGGGGAAACAAAAAGCGGCCTGTGGTAGTGCCCACCATAAGTAGTTCATTAAAATAATAATTTACCGCTTTTGCGACCATTTTTCCGGTCGCGGTTATTGCGTCAAAAACCCTAAGATGCATGGCGCACCCCACCATGGTCTTGCCATTAAAATTATGCTCACGCCTAATTTCATGTATCAATTTATAGACCCTCACATGGGTATTAATTATTTGTGCCATAACCTTCAAGGACTCAATAATATTTCTTTCACCCGGAGGAAATATTCCTATTAAGTATCCCATACTTGTGTAGACATTGGGTTCATTAAACGTAACCCAGTCACTGACCAGATCTCCAAGATTCTCTACAACATACCTCACATATCTTATAAAATACTCACAATTGAAAGGTTTCTTCCATCCTCCCATATCTTGAAACCATATGGGTTCCGAGAAATGATGGAGCGTTACAAGGGGTTTTATATTATTTTTAACCAATAACCGGATTTCATCCCTATAATGCTTCATGGCTTCTTCGGAAAACTCTCCCGGAAACGGCTCTATCCTGCTCCATTCAAGGCTCATCCTGTGGGTTTGAACATTTAAATTTTTCAAAAGCTCCGTATCCTGTTCCAATGATCGCAAGCATTAATGCAATTGCTGGAGTCCTTGATATGGCCTTCCAAGCACCATTTATACCAGGTATTGTTGGTGTCCCCACCCTCAATTTGTGCACTTGATGTAGCAGTTCCCAACATAAATTGATCGCCAAGCTTGAAGGTAACCATATTAACAACCTCATTCACACATTTCTTGAGAAATCAAAATAATCCTTTAATTTCTTTGGCTCCTTGATTTCATCCCTGTCTACATATAATGTACCGTCTTCCCTTGTTTTCGTGCTCCATCGTACAGGAATAATCCATCCTTCTCTGATCTCTATTCCGGTTATACCGTTGGGGTGTACACAACAGCCATCATTAAAATACGGAACTTGACCTGGATCGGGAAACACCGGCCGATGTGTGTGTCCCGCAATAAGCATATGTTTGTTTCTCCTTACCCATTCCGTCATCTTCTCTTCTATAGAAGCTTTCTTTTGCCGATTTTTTGATGTACTGGTCGGATCTTTTATCCCCAACATCTCCAACGGTCTCCAAAAATATCTGACTAAGAATTTGCTTAACCAACTAAGTGTGTCATTTAAAAAATCCATCTGGTGCCCATGTACTAAAAATATTTTGTATCCCGTTTTGACGTGCTGCAAAATCAGTCCTTCATGTACCTTTATACTTTCAAACAGAAGTATATTTTTTCTATCGTTCTCATCATAATATCGCCAATTAATTCTTCTGCCGGCTCCAAACTTTTTCTTCACCATGTCATGGTTTCCGTAAATAAAATAGACCCTATTGCTTTCGACAAATTTCGAAAGCAGCATAAAAACGTCTCCATGCTGGCTTATTATTTCGTCCATTTCGTCGTTTTCCCACAGTTCGTCTCCGTCACCCAATTCTATATAGGTAAAATTATTCTTAAAGTAATAAGTCAGAGCCGCATAATAGTTATTCCGGTTCTTTCGGAAATTGTCCGCCCAACTCCCGTCTCCTCTGTGACAATCACTCATCAAAATAAATCTGGAGGAGTCATCGAAAGGAATAACCTTTGACGACTCAAAAACTTTAGACAACCTTTCCAATCTATTCATTTTTAACACCTTACAAAGACACAAAGTGGGCCGTTATTCTTTAATATATTTTTTAATCTGTCTATAGGACTTGTATAAATCTTTCGGTCTTCCCATTCCCATAATATGTGAATACAATTCCGGGTTTTTTTCCTTAATCGCTTTAAGCTTCTCCTCCATAGTCATGGCACCCTTTGTAGCCTGATTGTACATGTCGCATAACATCTTGTTTTTGGCCTGTATAATTGCATCGGTCACCTTTGTTCTTGTAATCGGTTGAGGGGTGTGGGGTTTGTCGAAAGTAACCCTTACAGTGTTTCCATATCTTTTGAATTCATGGGGCAAATAACCGGCACGCATTAATCCCTTTATAAAGGCAGTGCACATTTCCCAATCTTTAAAAGTTATGGTTATGATCATCGTCAATTCTGAAGGCTGTGAAAATTCACCCAGCCTGAAGCCGGTTAGCCACCAATGTCTGCCTCCTCGAGTAAAAAGAACCTTATCCTTCTTTTTCAAAATATATGACATCCATAAAAGTTCATCATCTGAAGCACTGTAATAAAAAATACCTTTAAAAATCCCGGGAATATTCAATTCAGGAGCTTTGGTATTATAAATCCCTATTTCAGCGCCAGTGGGCAAATCATATTGACCTTTCCAAAATTCAATCAACCATCTTTTCCCTTTGTAATCAAAATAAATAGGGTCGCAATCTACAATCATACCCAGCGGTGCCGCTGCTTCATCATACAGACGGCAATAACCGAATTTTCTTTGCCATGGGTTGAGAGTGGAATAAAAAATATCCTGTTTGCTGTCATATGCATATCCGGCAATGGAATATATTTTATCCAGTTCACTTTTATCTGCAGTATCTTTACCTACTCCCAAGAGAAACAACAGAGCCTTAAGGACCTTCTTTGCGATAGGAAGCCACTTGTGTTTTTGGGTAACAAGAACAATTGAAATTACCAGAATAAGAATAAATATAGAGATTACCGTTCCTCCAAGTGTTATGAAATTTATTGCTGCATATGCATGATACATAAAACTCACTCCAAACAATATTACTCTATATCATACTATTCAAAGTAAATTAATTATGTTAATGTTATTTTCTTTTTCTCTTCGGGAAATCTCAGACCGACATCCGGATGAAAAGGTTATTGCTTTATGTATATTACTCTTATAAAATATATATGTATCCGAAAATATATATGTATCCATATATATTTATTTAGCAGTAAAAATAATATCATAACGAGTGTATATCAAAATGTTTATTCTTATTATAATAGCATCATTTCTGATAGGATTTTGCCTGCTAAAAAAATTAACCGGTATAAAATCCCCGATTATGATGCTGTCGGGTTCCTTTTTAATAGGATGCCTCTTCTCCGGTACATTCTTATATTGGCTCGATATACTTTTTGTTAAGACTTTGAATGACTATTATATTAGTAATATAGTATATCTTATAATATCTGCCGCCTTTATCGCATATGTATGCTGGACACAACGTGAAACGCCGAAAGAGTTTATTAACATAATAAAAAACTTTTTCTGCGACAAAGCTGCCGTAATTTGCTTTATAACTTTTCTCTTTTTTTCAACCTGGCTTAATTACAGCACCTTCAGCCTGTCTAACGGAAACATACTCATGTTGGGAGGCGCATGGAGCGATATCACTCTTCACAACGGATTTGTACGTTCTATAAGCATCGGTCATAACATCCCCGTCGAGCATGTATATTATGACAACACTCCGATAAAATACCACTTTTTATTTGATTATTTTGTGGGTAAAATATCTCAGACAGGCTTGCATTCAGTTCATGCCTTAAATCTTATGTGTCTGTTAAGCCTCTCCTTTTTGCTCCTTATGATATTTCAGTTCGGAAGGACGGTATTTAAAAGTGATGCCACCGGAATACTCGGTGCACTCTTTTTATTGTTCCACAGTTCCATAAGCGGTTTAAAATGGATTTATGACAATTGGGGCTGGGATATATTAAAAAAAGCATATGAAAAAACCGAGTGGTTGGCTCTGACATTATTTGAAGGCTGGGGACTTTTCAATTTAAATGTTTTCGTAAATCAGAGGCACTTTGCCTTTTCCCTGGCACTCCTCGTTTTCGTTGTTAACTATGTAATTTCTCTTTTTGAAAAAGAATATGAGGAGAATTCCGAAGTAGATTTAAACATAACGGAGAATTCGGAGCCGACAAAAGCCAAAAGTTCAATAATGACAAAGCTTCGTGATCATTCCTGGATTTTGTCCAGCTGTTTTATAGGATTAACGGTGGGTATCACCCCTTATTGGAATTCCGTTGTAAATACTGCCCTGCTTTCATTTTTAGGACTGTATACAATTATTAATATAACAAAAAAAGACATTTTCCTGCCAATGTTTGTAACAACAGGGATTGCCGGCATTGTTTCGTTGCCGCAGCTTCTTTTGCTTAAGTCCGGCGACTCCAGTTTGAATGAATATCCCAAGCTGCATATCGGCTACGAGATAGGGCGCTTTGATGTATTGGATTTGACAGATTATTATTTTAAAATTCTAGGTCTGAAATTAATTATTGTTATTATAGCACTTTTTATTATTCCCAATAGAAAAAAAATATTGTTTCTAATACTTTCAGTACCGTTTATACTGGCCAATTTACTGCAGCTTGGCGTTATATTGTACGATAACAGCAAGCTCATGATTGCATCGCTTATATTTATAAACTGTCTGGCTGCCCATTTTATAGTTAAACTCTTCCAAGAGAGAACCGTGGTATTTAAATTTTTCTCCGTTGTCCTTAGCGCATGCCTTATGGTAGCAGGTGTACTGGATTTAATGTCCGTCAAAAATCTCCCAAAAGTCACCATAGCAGATAAATCGGACTTTACACAATGGATTATTGAAAACACCGAACCGGGTTCCACTTTTCTTACTCTTCCCACCATACAATATTATGACAATGTCGTATCCAATATATTTATGGCCGGCGGTAAAATGTATGTTCATAATGCAGCCGACTCAGCTTATAAGCTTGATGAACGCTTCAACAATCTAAACATTATATTAAGAGGTGAAGAAAGCTTTGAAAAAATTAAAAGTATTATCGAGCAGGAGGGCATAGATTACATTGTAGTAAGTCCTGAGCTCAGGCAAAGCGGAGATTTCCCGGTAAATGAGAATTTTTTAATTGAAAATTTTGTAACAAAATATAATTATAACGGTATTGCTGTTTACTCTATTAATTAAAATACTTGTTATGAGGTATAAACCATGATATAATAAATTTAATTAAATATTGAATGGCTTCTACGGTTGGACGGATCAAAGATCCGTTTTCAAGAGTTTATTCAGGCTTCTGGGGTGGGAAGCTCGTTATTGGCGAGCTTTCCACCCTTTTTGTATTTTATCTGAATTATTAAATTATAGTAAAGGGGTGTTGCAAATGGACGACATGAAAAGACATCTTTTAATGATACTTGGTTTCTTCGTCTGTGCGGTTATTATTGTAATTATAGTTGCCAATCTATTAAAATAATTTTCCATGAGGCCAATTATTTAGTGTGTAAATTGTGTACTGCCCCATTTTGTCATCAATAATCCGATTAAAATGGGGCAGTACATATTATAAAACTTGCATTTACTTCTCCATTAGTCTAGATACAGGTGTAGCCGCCGTCTACGGGAATAATTGCTCCTGTAACATAGGAAGACGCTTCGGAAGCGAGATAGACAGCAGTCGAATCCAATTCCCCTTCCCTGCCGTAACGTCCTACAGGAACGGTTTGTTTCATGTAATTGGTAAAGTATTCGGTGTCCAGCACATCCTGGGTAAGCTCCGTTACAAAATATCCGGGACATATGCAATTTACCGTAATTCCGTATTTTGCCCATTCTGCCGCCAGAGCTCTGGTCATATTTACCACACCGCCCTTTGCCGCATGGTAGGCAGAGCTTGGATGTGCCATGTTGCCGACCATTCCATACATTGAAGCAATGTTGATTATTCGGCCGTATTTGTTTTTTATCATGATTTTTCCGAATTCGCGGGCAACCATGAAAACACCGTTTAAATCAAGATTAATAGTGTGATACCACATTTCATCACTGGTTTCTTCAGCAGGTGCCACACCTCCGCTGCCGGCATTGTTTATAAGAATGTCCACTTTTCCGAACTCTTTTTCCGTAATCTCGGCTGCTCTCTTTATAGCTTCAATATCGGTCACATCACACACGATGGGCAGGCATTTCACACCTAATTCCCTAATTTCCTCGGCAACCTGCTCCAGCTTCTCCTTTCGTCTTGCCAAAATAACCAGATCCGCTCCCTGACGGGCAAGAGCTTTTGCCATTTGAACACCAAGACCTGAGGATGCACCTGTCACCACAGCTACCGAACCTTTTAAATCAAATAAACCTTTGTTCATATATACTCACCTCTGATTCTTATTACTAACCTATACTCTTATGCTACAATATTATAATACCACATTGTTAAAAATTTATCAATATATTTTGTTAAATTTCTAACAAT